>Ga0181585_10000028_pt1 | contig 81456 bp, 87 predicted proteins | sample 071ome_29_FD_132469 | JGI IMG/M metagenome (GOLD analysis project Ga0181585, IMG submission 132469) | Coastal salt marsh microbial communities from the Groves Creek Marsh, Skidaway Island, Georgia - 071407BT metaG (megahit assembly) | ecosystem: Environmental > Aquatic > Marine > Intertidal...
AAATCTTCTAAGCTTAAATCAATATCATTTACCCCAGGTCCTAATTTAGCTGCAAAGTAATAACGTAAGTACTCTGGATGTAGATGATTTAAGTAAGTGCGTGCTTTGATAAAAGTACCACGTGACTTAGACATTTTTTGTCCGTTCACTGTTAGAAAGCCATGACAGAAAACACTGGTAGGTTTTCGCCAGTCAGCTCCTATCAACGTCGCGGGCCAAAATAGGGTGTGGAAGTAGGCGATATCTTTACCAATAAAATGGTATAACTCGGCATCACTATCGGGTTTCCAAAAGGAATTAAAATCTTCGCCTGTGCTATCACAATAATTTTTAAAGCTTGCCATATAGCCAATTGGTGCATCTAGCCAGACATAAAAGTATTTATCTTCTGCGCCGGGTATCTCAAAGCCAAAATAAGGAGCGTCACGAGAAATATCCCAATCTTGTAGACCATCTTCAAACCATTCTGAAATTTTATTTGCGATCTCGGGTTGTAATCCATCAGAGCTGGTCCAATCTTTTAAGGCTTGTTCCATAGAGCTCAATTTAAAAAAGTAGTGCAGATTATCTTTTTCGATCGGAGTAGCACCACTCAGCGCAGAACGTGGGTTGATTAAGTCCGATGGTGTGTAAGTAGCACCGCAGACTTCACAGTTATCACCATATTGATCTTCTGCCTTACATTTTGGACAGGTACCGCGAACAAATCGATCAGGTAGGAATACATTTTGTTCGGGGTCATATAAATCAGTAACAGTTTTGGTGCTGATGTACCCTTTCTCCTGCAGAGTTTTAAAGATCTCGGTGGAAAAGCGCTTATTTTCCTCGGAGTGTGTGCTGTGATAATTATCAAAGCCGATTAAGAAATCACTGAAATCTTGCTCATGTTCTTGCTGTGTTTGAGCGATTAATTGCTCGGGAGTAATGCCTTCTTGCTGAGCGCGAATCATGATGGGGGTGCCATGAGCATCATCTGCGCAGACGTAAATACATCGATGACCGCACATTTTCTGGAAACGCACCCAGATATCGGTCTGGATGTATTCCACAAGGTGGCCAAGATGGATAGAACCATTCGCATATGGAAGGGCGCTAGTGACTAAAATTCTTCGTTGATTCACAGGCTTATAGCATATTATATTTGAGAGACGTACCTTATCAGCTAACACTCTGGACGATAAGAGTAAATTTAGGCTCTGTACATAAGAAATGTCTCACTATCTCAATTAGGAGCTAGGAATTGTGGTCATCTAATGGTTAACTGCTCCCGAATATTATTCAGTTATGCAAAAGGATAACAGCTAATGGCAAGTGTTGATACACAGCAGATAGAAGACGTCCTAAAGACGCTTGAAGATGAAAATGTGGGCAAAAACTATGTTTCAAGTAAGGCCGTCAAAGATATTAAAATTAATGGTGATAAAGTCGCTATCCAAATTGAACTTGGATATCCCGCCAAGAGTATCGCAGATCAAATTGCTCAAACGATCAGCGTGGAAGTTGGCAAACTGGAGGGTGTATCCAATGTTGATGTCTCCGTTGGGTGGAAAATTCTTGCGCACTCTGTGCAAAAAAGTCTTAAACCAATGGAAAACATTAAAAATGTTATCGCAGTCGCCTCAGGCAAAGGTGGTGTGGGCAAATCTACCACTGCTGTCAATTTAGCTCTGGCATTGTCTGCCGAGGGTGCTAAGGTGGGTATTCTCGATGCAGATATCTACGGCCCGAGTCAGCCACGTATGTTGGGTATTTCTGGTCAGCCAGAATCCACTGATGGCAAGAGCTTGGAGCCGATGCAAGGCCATGGCATACAAGCCATGTCTATTGGCTTTTTAATCGATGAAGAAACACCAATGATTTGGCGTGGTCCAATGGTAACGCAGGCCTTGGAACAACTATTGAATGACACACGCTGGCGTGATTTAGATTATTTGATCGTCGATTTGCCGCCTGGCACGGGTGATGTGCAATTAACTTTGGCACAGAAAATACCTGTGAGTGGAGCAGTGATCGTGACAACACCTCAAGACATTGCGTTATTAGACGCACGCAAAGGCCTGAAGATGTTTGAGAAGGTCGAAGTGCCTGTCTTAGGTGTGGTCGAAAATATGAGCATTCATATCTGTAGCAAATGTAATCACGAAGAGCCTATTTTTGGTAGTGGTGGTGGTGTCAAGATGGCGTCGGAATACAATGTTGATCTATTAGGTCAATTACCACTCGATATCCACATTCGTGAGCAAGCTGATGGTGGAGAGCCTACTGTTAATGCAATGCCTGATAGCCGTGTGACAGAGATCTATAAAGATATTGCTCGTAAAACAGCGGCCAAATTGGCCGCTCAGTCAAAAGACTATAGCGCTAAATTTCCTAAGATTGTTATCCAAAATACTTAGCCTTAGAATATGGCAGGCCAACGTGTTATGTTGGCCTGCTCAGTTCCGAATTACTTAACACACAACTTTAAGTTATGGCGATTAAATCAGATAACTGGATTCGGCGAATGGTCGATCAGCACGCAATGATTGAGCCGTTTGCGGCGCAACAAGTCAAGCAAGTGAATGGTGAACGCATTGTTTCTTACGGCACCTCAAGTTACGGCTATGACGTACGTTGTTCCAGACATTTCAAGATATTCACTAATATCAATTCAGCCGTGGTTGACCCGAAGAACTTTGCCTCAGATAGTTTTGTTGATTATGAAGGTGACGTTTGTATTATTCCGCCAAATTCTTTTGCACTTGCAAGTACAGTAGAATATTTTCGAATCCCTAGATCGACATTGACAGTATGTTTAGGCAAATCTACCTATGCACGTTGTGGCATTATCGTGAATGTCACTCCACTTGAGCCTGAATGGGAAGGGCATGTGACCTTAGAGTTTTCCAATACTACCCCGCTGCCAGCAAAAATTTATGCTAACGAGGGCGTCGCTCAAATGTTATTTTTTGAGTCTGATGAAATATGTGAGACTTCTTATAAGGATAGAGGCGGTAAATATCAGGGTCAAACGGGGGTAACTCTACCTAAAACCTAGTGACTTGTCTGATGGATACGAATGACTATTCGCTTCAATGCGGATCAAACTATGAGCCAGTTAGCTAAACTTAGGAAGGCAAATATTCCGACCACATCAGTGACGGTGGTGAGAATAACGCCTCCAGCCAGAGCAGGATCGATACCATATTTACGCAGCGTGATCGGAATGGCAACACCTGCAATTCCCGCACAGATGAGGTTGGCGATCATAGCCAGTGCGATGATTCCTCCTAGCTTCATATCGTGAAACCATAAAATAGCAATACCCGCGACGACCATAGCCCAGAGTAAACCATTCAAAATGCCAATTCCCAATTCGCGCATTAGTAATAAGGAAGAATTGGAGTGTCCTACTTGTTTCAAGGCTAAGCCTCTGATAACCAGAGTTAAAGTTTGGCTTCCAGCGATCCCACCCATACTGGCAACAACAGGGATCAACACGGCCAGTAAGATGAGTTCTTCTAGGGTTGATTGAAATAGACTGATTACCCATGCGGCTAGGAAAGCGGTCATCATGTTGATTCCCAACCATAGTGCGCGTCGACGTGTTGATTTTGTTACAGGTGCAAATAAATCTTCATCCTCGGATAGACCTGCCATACTCATGACAGAATGCTCGCCTTCCTCGCGAATAACATCAACCACATCGTCAATCGTGATTCGCCCTAGCAGTTTATGCTGTTCATTAATCACTGGCGCCGAAACAAGATTGAGTGTCTCAAAAGTATGAGCAACATCTGTGGCAGACTCGTCAGCTAGAATAGGTTCTATATTATCTTGCATTAAGTCACGCACTTGTAAACTTGGGTCATTTGTGAGTAGGTCAGTGAGACTTAATGTTCCGATGTAATGTTGATAGCGATCAACAACAATTAAATTATCTGTGTGCGCTGGGAGATTTTTGCGTGAACGAATGTAGCGCAGCACCACATCTAGAGTAATATCTTTACGTACGGTTACCGTATCAGTATTCATGAGGCCACCCGCTGTGTCCTCATCATATGCTAGTACTGATTTGAGGCGTGTTTGGTCGCTGGTATCAAGATTATTGAGCGCAGTTTGGGTGACCTCGTCAGGAAGATCTGATAGCAAGTCAGCTAAATCATCGAGCTCAAGGCCTTCAGTGGCTGCCAATAATTGCTCAGGATCCATGATGTTAATGAGACTGTTACGAACCTCATCACCCACATGTAATAAGATTTCTCCTGATTCATCATGGTCTAACATGTTCCAAATAAAGAAACGTTTAGACTGGGGTAAAGACTCTAAAAGTAGTGCGACTTCAGCAGGGTGAAAGGCATTAAGAATATTAGCTGCACGTTTCATTTCACCTGTATTTAAGGCGTCGGTAATAACCTCAAGATTATTGCGCACAGATGAGATAGGAGTGTCTGGCATTATTCTTCTTCTATGAGTTAATAAGATAAACGAATTGTTGGGTTAATTTAGTTTACCCGTTAACTATGAATTTCAAAAGAAGAATGATTAAAAAGGTCTAAAAAGTATTATTGAGTTCATCTACCAATATATGAATTTGTGCAGGGGAAGTAGTCACACTAAGAATCTTCTTAATAGGCTTCTCTAACTTGTCAATTCGACAAGTATTAATGATAGATTTAATTTCAAGCAAGGTCGCGGGATGTGCGCTAAAGTTCTTCAGTCCCATGCCCAATAACAAACGAGTATAACGAGGATCCCCAGCCATTTCTCCGCACATAGCAACAGGTATATTGGCTTTTTCTCCAGCTTTTAGTGTTAGATGTATGAGCTTGAGTACCGCAGGATGCAGTGGGTCGTATAAATAGTTAACCGACTCATCAATCCTATCGATAGCCAAAGAGTATTGAATCAAGTCATTAGTGCCAATGGAGAGAAAATCACACTGCTTCGCAAAGCGCTGCGCGAGCAGAGCTGCCGCAGGTACTTCTATCATAATGCCAATAGGGATGTCTGGATCAAAGTCAGTGCCCTCATCAAGCAACTCTTGTTTGGCCTGATCAAGGATTCTATAACTGGAAAATAATTCATCTTCACTAGTAATCATTGGAAACATGATTCTGACTGGACCATAAACCGATGCGCGCAAGATTGCCCGTAATTGGCATTTAAATAACTCGGTATCTTTTAAAGAGCGTCTTAAACCTCGCAACCCAAGTGCAGGGTTTTGAACCATAGGCCCCTTGTATTTTGGATCAAATTCTTTTTCAGCTCCTAGATCTAGGGTGCGGATAGTCACGGGTAAACCCTTGAGAGCGCGAATAACTTTTTTGTAGGCAGAAAATTGTTCTTTTTCAGAAGCCGGTTCATCACGATCAATATATAAGAATTCTGTTCTATAAAGACCCACACCCATTGCGCCGCTTGGTTTGAGCGTTTTTGTATCTTCTGTTAACTCAATATTAGCTTGTAAATTTATTGATATACCATCTCGTGTTTTGGCATCGACATCACGAAGAGTTTGAAGTTTTCTGCGCTCATCTTTCTGGACTTTACGCTTATGCTTATATTCACGAATAGTTTTTTCATCAACACCAGCTAGTATCATTCCCTCAGCACCATCAATAATGATTTGTTCATTATTTTTGAGTAGTTGGCGTGCATCTTGAACACCGACAATAGCGGGTATACCCAGACTTCTTGCAATAATAGCTGTGTGAGATAGTGGTCCACCAAGTTCGGTGATGAAACCAGCAATGCTCTGATGTTGAAGCACTACAGTGTCTGCTGGTGTTAAATCATCAGCAACAACAATCGAGCCTCGTAGTGTTTGAATTTCTTTCTCTACTTCATATTTTTGATCATAGAGCATTTTTTGAATTAGATTGATAACGTGATCAATATCATCTTGGCGTGTTTTTAAATACTCGTCTTCCATTAATTCAAATACGTCAATCAGCTTGTCGCGCTGTAATTGCAGAGCCCATTCTGCGTTACAGCGGTTTTCTTTAATTATGTCTATAGGGGCGCTAGATAGCATGGCATCGTCTAGCATTAATAAATGTGATTCGATGAACGAGGCAATATCTTTAGGGGCGCCTGCAGGGATAGAGCTCTGGATCTTTTTAAGTTGTTGGCTGGCACGCTTGATAGCAGAATTAAATCGTTGTATTTCTGATTTAATTTGAGATTGTTTAATGGTGCGCTCGTACACCTCGAGAGAATTTCGATGTAGTACATGAACACCACCTATTGCGATGCCCTTTGATACGCCTAGTCCGTTCATCATTAATGCCATGAATATTCCTCGCTTACTCGTCTTCCCCAAATTTATTCAATACTAAGGTGGTGAGTTTTTTTACTGCTGATTGAGCATCATCACCCTCCGCATAGATGATGATCTCACTACCCTTGCTAGCAGCCAACATCATGACTCCCATGATGCTCTTGCCATTAACACGTTTATTGTCTTTCTCAATCTCTATTAAGGCGCCAAATTCACTCGCAATACCAACAAATTTTGCAGCGGCACGCGCATGTAAGCCTAGCTTGTTACAGATAATGACTTTTTCTTGAAGCATATTTTAGTTATTAAGGTTTCCGTTCAATTACACTTGTGTGATTAATTTTTAGTTTGTGAGCAAAATACCGTCTTGGCCACCGCTAACAGCTTTTTTTAACAGTTCATCGATGGGTGCGCTAGCATAATTTAATACTCTGATTAGCATGGGTAAGTTCACGCCTGTTATGACTTTCACATTGGCATGTTGTTGAGCAAGCTGATGAGCAATATTGCTGGGAGTTGCTCCATATAAATCTGTCAAAATTAATAGATTATCCGTGGCTGTTAATGTTTCGACTAGGTGGTGTGTATCACTAATGATACGGTCAGGATCACATTCCAGACTTACTGATAAGCAGTGGCATTGAGTCGGTAATGTATTGCCAAAAGTTAAGCGTGCTGACTCTAGTAATTCTTCACCGATATTGCCATGTGTCACTAGAAGTAAATTAGTTGCCATTATTCGAATTCTCTATGCCTTACTGAGATAGGATAATCCAGGTTACTCAGCGCCACAGCTAGTTTATTTATGCAGTACACCGAGCGATGATGTCCACCTGTGCATCCTATCGAGAGGGTTAAGTAACTTCTATTTTCTAATGCAAACAAATTGATCCAGCGAGTAATGAAAGTATGTATGGAATTTATCATTTCCTCAACTTCTGAGTTGCTCTCAAAAAAATCAATTACCAGCTGATCATGGCCTGATAAATTTCTGATCGAAAGATCCCAATATGGATTCGTTAGGCAGCGCACATCGAACATAAAGTCTGAGTCTGTTGGAACTCCGTATTTATAACCAAAGGATTGTAAGATTATATTAAGTTTTGAGGATGTCTTCTTAACTATTAGTTGATTGACCAGTGAGCGAAGCTGGCGCACGTTTTTTTTGCTTGTATCAATAGTTAAATCAGCATTTTCCGATAAATTAGCAAGTAGCTTTTTTTCTAATGTGATCGCCTCAATCAGAGGCGTGTTTTTATTGGTGAGTGGATGTTTACGTCGTGTTTCACTGAAACGTTTTATCAGGATATTCATTTCAGCACTTAGGAATATTATTTCAATGGCGGCATTATTTTTTTTTAGTTCTAGCAGTGTGTCTGTGAAGTTTTCAAGCATAAGGCCGGCTCTAGCATCAATGCCAATAGCGATATTTTCATGATGCTCATGCTCTTGATTTAAGCATTGCTCTATAAAAGTAGCTAACAATGAAATTGGCAAGTTATCTATACAATAAAAATTTTCATCTTCTAGAGCATTTAAGGCGATAGATTTTCCAGAGCCTGATAATCCAGACATGATGATGATTCTCACGCAGAATCCTCTTCAATTGATTGTTGTTGCCGTTCGATAAAGGTGTCTGCAGCATTGATACCTTTAATTGATAATAAATGGTTTCTTACGGCAGCTTCTGCTAATACAGATAAGTTGCGTCCCGCTGCCACCGGAAGATGAATAACAGGAATATCTAATCCTAAAACGTTCTTGGTGCGAACTTGCGTGCTTAGGCGTTCTTCTGGAGTGATGTTATTCATACTAGTGAGATGAATAATTAAGCGTAAATATTTGCTTAGTTTGATGGAGCTGTCTCCATACATTTCACGAATATTTAAAACGCCTAAGCCTCTCACTTCTAAAAAGTCTCTCAGCATTTCGGGGCATGAACCAAGAATAATATTAGGTGCTATGCGCATAAATTCAGGAGCATCATCTGCCACTAGCATATGTCCTCTGGATACTAGCTCTAGTGCGAGTTCGCTCTTACCTAATCCACTCTCGCCTGTGAGTAACACACCTAGACTGAGCAACTCCATGAAAACCCCATGAATAATGACTTTATCTGCTAATTGCTGAGATAAAAAATAGCGCAGATGTGTGATTACCTCTGTTGAAGAAAGTGGTGAGCAAAATATCGGGACTTTATTTTTATCAGCAAGAGCCTTGAGCTCATCAGGTGGAATTGAGCTATCGGAAAAAATAATGGCAACAGAGTCCTCACCAAATAATTTTTCTAACACTTTATCTCGTTCGGTTAGTCCTAGAGATTGTAAATAGCTCAGTTCTACCTTGCCGATAATTTGTGCTTGATTAGCATGAATAACGTTAAAATAACCGACTAATGTCGCTGCATCATCACTAAAGCTATGGTGTGAAAAGGGCTGATTAAGATATTCATCACCACACCAAATACTCAACTTTAATTGATTACCTAAGGAATCGAGAATAGCTTGAGGGGTGGTTTGAGTCTGCATGCTGTTAACCGTATGAAGGTGGATACTTATGCGGCATGTTGGTCAGTCGTACTAGCAAAGACTTCTAGAATTTCCTCGGCGGTTTGACAGCCATTCAAAGCCTCTCGGTGTTCAGTATTCGATAAGAACTCTTCTAATGAGGCGAGTGCCTTTAAGTGATCATCATTGGCTTCACTGGGGACCATTAACGCGCAGACGAATGACACATGCTGGTCATCTGGGGCCTCAAAATCTATTGCATGATCCAATTTGATGATTGCGCTACGAATTTGATTGAGATTGTCTATGCGACAATGAGGAATAGCCACACCATCACCAAGTGCAGTAGTGCCTAAGCGCTCTCTAGCGATTAAGCCCTCACTGACTTGAGTAGCACTTACATCGTCGAGCCCATGAGAGAGTAGCTCACCAAGACATTCAAACACTCGTTTCTTGCTACTCACATTATTTTGCAGTGAGATTCTATCTATGTGTAGATAGGCTGAAAATGAAACATTATCCATAATGGTATTTTTAGTCGGACGCAAGATTCCTGTGCGTGCCTTCAGCGTTATGATGATTCGTTATTTTCTCCTTATGTTTGACTACTTGTCTATCTAATTTATCAATTAATTGGTCTATTGCTGCATACATATCATCTGCAATGGCCGTGGCAAAAATCTTATTGCCACTGATAAGAAGAGATCCTTCTGCTTGATGTCGGTTTTTTTCGATATTAAGGACTACATGGGTGTGAATTACACGATCGAAGTGTCTTTCCAGACGCTTAAACTTGTCATTAACAAAGTCACGGAGTGGTTCTGTAATATCAAGATGTTGGCCAGTAAGTTCTATTTGCATATTGCCTCCTTTCTATTTGAAAAAGGGTGAGTCTACATCTCCTAGATGTCGTGCACCTCTTGTCGGGCGCTATAATGAACAAATAAGGTGACACCTTATTTCTTACTGTATTCCAGCTGACTGAAATGCTCAAGTAAGAATTATGCGACAAGAATTCCATCAATTCGCACTTTGCAAGGGTCTAGCGTGAGAGACCATGCAGGGTTTAGCTATGTGGCAAAGGCAAGATTCAGCCTCAGGCTCATAATTGTTTGCGTTCATTTGATGGGGGAATGTTCATGGCCTCACGGTATTTTGCTACCGTACGGCGCGCCACTTTTATCCCTTTTTCATCAAGGGTTTTAGCGATTTTACTGTCGCTTAAGGGTTTGGCTGGATTTTCTTCTTGAATCATTTTCTTCAACATGGCTCGAATAGCTGTGGCCGAACACATACCACCATCAGCAGTGCCCACGTGGCTGGAGAAAAAATATTTGAGTTCAAAAATACCACGAGGCGTATGTATATATTTGTTAGAGGTTACTCGTGAAACTGTTGATTCATGGAGTTCTAATTGTTCAGCAATATCCTTGAGCACCAACGGCTTCATTGCTTCTGGTCCTTGTTCTAAAAAGCTAATCTGTTTATTGATAATTGCACTACTGACACGTAATAAAGTCTCATTGCGACTTTGTAAGCTCTTGATAAACCAACGAGCTTCCTGAAGTTGGGAGCGCAAATACTCATTTTGTGGGCTATTATCTGCTCGCTTAATGAGTTTGGAATAATGCGAATTAATACGTAGCTTAGGAGCGACCTCGGTATTTAATTCTATGTGCCAAGTGTTTTCATGTTTCACCACAGAAACGTCAGGGATTACATACTGCGTCTCACTGTCGGCTATTTGTGCACCAGGTCGTGGATTGAGTGATTTTATGAGTTCGATAATATGATGCAGTTCTTCGGTATTTAGATGAAGTTTTTTTTCTATCGTGGCCAGATCATGTTTACCGAGGGCTTCAATATGATCTGACACGACTTGTCGTGCTAGTTGCAAAAGTGGCGTATCTGGAGGTAATAGATTGAGCTGAATAAGCAGACACTCAGTCAAGTTCTGAGCACCACTGCCAATTGGGTCTAAATGTTGTATTAGGTGCAACACTGCATAGACCTCATCACATTCAAGTTCTGGTAAGCTTTCCCGTAAATCGGTAAAAATACTCTCAACACTATCGAGTAGATATCCGTCATGATCAATTTCATCGATCAATGCCATGCCGATTACTCTATCGGTATCACTCAGGTGCAAGAGGTCTAGCTGTTGTTGCAGATGCTCGTGTAAGTTGCCACTTTGGATTACTTGATTTTCATAGCTATCAGCTTTTATTTCCTGAGGTGATTCATTATAAATGTTAGATTCTTGGTAAACATCTTCCCAACTACTATCGACCACTAGTTCATCACTGATTTGCTCCTGCTGTTCTGGTATTTCCTGATCTTCGAGCAATCCATTATTGGAGTCGTTCTCAACATCATTGTTATCAGAATCGGCTTGAATGTCATTACCTTCATCTTTTTCCAACATGGCGTTGGTTTCGAACAGTTGTTGAATTTCTTGTTGGAGTTCAACGGATGAAAGCTGCAATAGCTTAATGGCTTGTTGCAGTTGAGGCGTCATCGACAGAGATTGACCGAAACGCAGTTGAAGAGATGGTTTGAGCATTAAACTATGGCGTCAATATGTTATGAAGACGATAGTTGCATACTCTCATTGAAAGTAACAGTATCTACGATTGAAAGGGTTTTAGCTTATTGCTGATGCAACTGATTGAAAATGTCTTGAGCTTGTTTATGACTGATATGCAAAACATTCATCAAATCTTCTGTATCAGCACGTAAAATTTTTCTTACTCCCCCATAATGTTTGAGTAATATATCAATCCGTTTGGGCCCTAGGCCTTTGATGTTATTTAATACATTAAGTGGGAGTTCAAAATCATCACCTAGATAGATTTCACGAACTTCCTTGGTGTTCGTTAATTCTATGGGCGCACCCTCGGCAAGCACTGTACCGTTATTTAATATGTACGCACGAGTACACATGGCGAGAGTCTCGCGCACGTTGTGGTCAGTAATTAGTAAGCCAATCCCTTGATCACAGAGTTTTTCTAATAATTTTTGTATCTCTTTTACCGAGACCGGGTCAACGCCAGCAAAGGGTTCGTCCAAGAGAATAAATTTTGGTTCGATTGCCAGCACACGTGCGATTTCAACACGACGACGTTCACCACCAGAGAGGCTGTAGCCTTTATTGCCTCTAATATGTTCAATTTGAAAATCTTGAAGCAATTGTTGGCATAGATTTTTTTGTGCTGCACTATCTAGATCTTTGCGCAATTGTAAAATCGCCAACAGATTTTCTTCTACCGTCAAACCTCGAAAGATCGATGCTTCCTGAGGGAGGTAACCAACGCCATGGCGGGCGCGAGCATGAATGGGTAATTGAGTGATTTCTTGTTGATCGAGCAGAATGCTTCCTTGGTCAGTTTTAACTAACCCGACCAGCATGTAAAATGTCGTGGTTTTACCCGCGCCGTTAGGGCCTAGCAAGCCGACAATTTCACCACTGTTTAATTCAATATCAACATCATTGACAACTTGACGCTTTTTATATTGTTTAGCGAGTTGTTGAGCAGACAGGCAATGGTTATTGTGTGTCGTCATTGAAAAGCTTAGATTGAGGGATGATAGTAATATTAACTCGATCTTTTTTAGTGCCGGTATCGATAAGACCCTGGTCAGTGAGATACCTAATGTATTCACTACGAATCACGTTGCCTAGCTGAGTAATTTTAGCTTGTCGAAAAAGCTCAATTTTATTTTTATTGGCATTATGAACCATTTCTTCCGATTCGGCATAAACCACATCACCCTCATCTGTTGTTTCTTGATAAGTGGCAAGATCACCAAAAGCGATAATTCTGCTGACAGCGTTGTTCTCAGTGTGAACGGTAATTTTATCGCCCTTGAGTATGGTTGTACCTTGAATCATAACGACATCGCCACGATAGATGCTCACACCAGATTTGTCATTTAGTTCAGCGGTATTAGCGCTAATCTGGATGGGCTGCTCACTATCATCCGAGCGGGCATGACTGGTTGAAGATACAACACACATGAGCATTATGATAAGCAGAGATTTAAACATATTGTTTTTGTTGTATTTTTAATAATGATCGTCAATATAGAATGAGTTACTGTAAGTTATAATTTAAGGCTGTCTGAAGTAGACCTTTGGCATCAAGTATCAGTTCACATACTTCCCTTACGGCGCCTTGCCCTCCCTTGAGCGAAGTCACTGCATCTGCGTGTTGTTTGACCCATTCGTGAGCATCTCCGACAGCAAAAGCTAGTCCACACAATTTCATCGCTTGCACATCAATGATGTCATCACCCACAAAGGCGACTTGCTGTGGATCAAGATTCTTTTCTTCGATCAGTGTATTGAAGGCTTGTTTTTTATCAATATGTCCTTGCATAACATCATTGATACCAAGTTCCTGCATGCGCACATCGACCGCTTTGGATTTGCGCCCAGAGATGACTGCTACTTCAATACCATAATGAATTAGCATGCGTACACCATGGCCATCACGAACATTGAAGGCCTTAGTTTCCTCACCTAGATGGTTGAGGTAAATACGGCCATCTGTAAAAACACCATCGACATCAAACACGACCATCTGAATAGATCCTGCACGTTGTTTTAATGTAGTGTTAGAGAGAGACAATTAGACAATCCCTGCGTTCAATAGGTCATGCATATTGAGCGCACCAATGACTTTATTATTATCATCGACTACTGGTATTGCGCTGATTCTGTTAGCTTGCATTTGTTGCAAAGTCTTAGTGGCTAATTGTTGTGGTTGAGTGAATTGACAGTCTGTTACCATCACATCACGCATACGAATGTCTTGTAAGTTTGTTTCTTTATCGAGCAAACGTCGTAAGTCACCATCCGTAAATACTCCGACTAAATAATCATCATCATCTACCACAGTGGTGAGGCCAAGCCCTTTGCTACTGATCTCTAATAAACCGTCTTTAATAAAATTATTTTGATTGACGCGTGGAACAGTCTTATCAGTATGCATAATATCCTCTACTAAAGTGAGTAAGCGCTTGCCTAATTTGCCTCCAGGGTGAGAGCGTGCGAAATCATCTTCATTAAAACCACGCGCTGAGAGTAAGCACACAGCTAGAGCATCTCCCATCGCAAGCATGGCCGCAGTGCTTGTTGTGGGTGCTAATCCTAACGGGCAGGCTTCCTTGCTGACTGAGACATCCAAGACAATATGACTGTTACGTGCGAGTGTAGATTGTGTGTTACCAGTAAGCGTGACGATTGGGCAACTTAAGGATTTCAAAGCGGGTAATAAAGTTACTAGTTCATCTGATTCACCAGAATTCGATAGCATCATAACTGCGTCGTCTTTGCAGATCATACCTAGGTCACCATGACATGCTTCAGCTGCACTGACAAAAAAAGCAGGACTGCCGGTGCTGGCCATAGTAGCAGCAATTTTTCGGCTTATGTGGCCAGATTTACCGATGCCAATTAGGACGATGCGTCCGCTAATAGCGATGAGACATTCACAGGCACGCACAAAATCGGCATCAATGTGCGACTGTAATGCCGAAATTGCTTGTGCTTCTTGCTGAATTAGATGATTGGCTAATTCAATGGTGGCTTTAGGATCGATAAATGACATTGCTCTATAGGCTCATAGTAGTACGTAAATATAAACTGACCTGATAAGCAATGAAACAGCCAATGAGGATAATTCCACTGAGTTTAGACAGCCCACCACGGTTGCGGGTGTTAAATGCGAGTATCATTAACAAAATTATCAAGGCTACCATGATGATAAAATCTTTATAGATTGCATCCCTTGGTATTGGGTAGTGTGTAATTAAGGCTGGAATACTCATGACTCCCAATATATTGAATATATTAGAACCAATGATATTTCCAATGGCTAAATCAGTATGATGTTTGAGTGCACCCGTCACCGAAGCGGCAAGCTCTGGGAGACTTGTGCCGATAGCGATGATGGTGAGTCCAATTACTACATCTGATATGCCGAATATATGTGCTAATTTAACACTGGCCGTGACCAGCATGTCTGAACTGACCAATAATAAAATGAGGCCGAGGAATAGCCAAAAAATGCTCTGTGTAAGCGTCTTGGTATGCTCATTGGGCTCGGATGCACGTTCAGATTCCGTGTCTAATTGTTGATGACTGTCTTGGCTTGATCGACCGATAAAAAACAGTACTAATACTAAAAGAAAAATGAGTGTGCTGCCTTCCAGCCAAGTGAGTAGCTGATCCTGAATAAAAATCCAAGTAATAGCGGTAGCTAATAGTAGTATAGGAAATTCACGCCGAAATATGCTTTCTCGAACCACCAGTGGCGTGAGGCATGCCGTGATGCCAAGGATGAGTGCGATATTGGTAATATTTGAACCCAAGGCATTGCCTACAGCCAGTCCCGTGGTATCACGTAGGGCAGCAATGGCTGAGATAAACAACTCGGGTGCGGAAGTGCCAAAGCCAACCACGATTATGCCAATTATGAGTGGAGACACTTCGAGATGGCGAGCCAGTCCCATAGCACCCAAGATAAATCTATCCGCACTCCAAACGAGTAAGATGAGTCCAATGATAATACTGAGACTGATTAATAACATGGATTGATATTGATAGGGAAAAACCGATTATACAACGTTTCTTTTACGATGGACGTGAGAAAATTTAGGCTTCAGATCAGGATTGGGATGTGTTTACAGTAGACGGACATAATCTCATCGCCTCTAGTTCACTAATACCTAGAGAACACGTATCATTAAGCTAAGTTATTTGGGTCACACGGCGGTATCTTGCGTATTGTTCGTGACTGGAAGATTAAAATATACTCAATACCTATGTGTTCGGTGAGATACAGTCAGATAAAATTTTAATTAGGTACATTATTAAGGAAACCTTATGAATAAGCTCTTGATGTTAGGTTTACTCACGCAACTGTTGATATTCAGTTTGCTTGGTTCGGTGTTGGCAGAAATTCGCTCCCCTGAGGCGATTATAGAACAGACTTCGACCCAGCTTCTCGACATCATCAATACAGAATCTGATCGTATAAGAGAAGATGCAGAATTTGTTGATTCAATTGTCAATGACATCATTCTTCCGATTATTGATCTACAATCAATGGCTAAATTGATTCTTGGTAAACATTGGAAGGGGGCTTCGGAGCAACAGCGTTCGGACTTTATCAACGAGTTTAAAAACATGCTGATTCGTACTTACGCAAAATCTGTGGCAGATTTTGGTCATGCAGAAATTGTAATTATTCCCAATCCTGAGGGACAAAAAGGTAAATTCTATCGTGTAAAAACTCAAGTTACTTTGTCTGGCAATCCACCGCTTAATGTTGATTATATATTTCGTCAACAACAAGATATGCAATGGAAGGCATTTGACTTGGTTGTAGATGGTTTAAGCATGATTAAGAATTTTAGAAGTAGTTTCTCACAGGAAATAGAAGAGACTTCATTAGATGCTTTGATTGATCGAATCAAAAATACTAATTCCGGTGAGGAGGTAGTATCCGGGGCAGTCTAAATTCACCCAAATTAGTTGATTCAAACTGACAGCCACTAGGCGCTATTAGCATTCATTCTAGTTATAACTAGATCAGTAACAATCAGATTATTCGGCTGTTATTTTGCAACACAATCATTAATAACTGCTCAGAGATTGTGCTGACCACCCAGGCAAGGACAATTTGATAGGCAATTAGGAAACGCATGGAAAAACTTCTCGTTACCGGTGGCACCCAACTTCAGGGTGAAGTAACTGCTTCCGGCTCTAAAAATGCGGTGTTGCCGATTCTCGCTGCGTCGTTGTTAGCAGACACACCCATGACTATAGACAATGTTCCGCAATTGCGTGATGTCAGCACGACACTTGCGCTATTAGCAGATATGGGCGTGCAAGTGCAAGAACAGACTAAAGCGACAATTCGTACTGATACTTCGACCATTCAAGGTTATGCGGCAGCTTATGAGTTGGTGAAAACGATGCGCGCGTCGATTTTGGTTCTAGGCCCTTTACTTGCACGTTTTGGTGAAGCTGAAGTATCACTCCCAGGGGGGTGCGCTATTGGTACACGACCTGTTGATCTTCATATCGAGGGTTTGCGCGCCATGGGAGCACAAATTAGCGTTGAGGATGGTTATATCCGTGCACGTGCAAAGCGTCTCACAGGCGCTCGTATTGTGATGGATATGGTCACAGTGACGGGTACTGAAAATTTATTGATGGCAGCGACTTTAGCCAAAGGCACCACAGTTTTGGAAAATGCTGCACGTGAACCTGAGGTCACTGATTTAGCTAATTGCTTGTCGGCTATGGGCGCAGAAATAGAAGGTATAGGCACAGATTGTCTCACTGTGCATGGAGTGTTGAGACTGAATGGTTGTGAGTATCGAGTACTGCCCGATCGCATTGAGACAGGTACTTTTTTGTTAGCGGGTGCGATTACACGCGGAAAGGTGCGCGTGAATAATACCTCTGCCAATATTTTGGATAGTGTTTTGCAGAAGTTGGAAAAGGCTGGAGCAGATATCAATTGTGGCTCAAATTGGATAGAACTAGATATGCGAGGTAATCAGGTAAAAAGTGTTAGTATTAGCACCGCACCGTATCCAGCATTTCCAACAGATATGCAGGCACAGTTCATGGCGTTGAACACTGTGGCTGAAGGAACTGCCACAATCACAGAGAATATTTTTGAAAATCGTTTCATGCATGTGCAGGAACTGCAGCGCATGGGAGCTGATATCAGTGTTAAAGGTAACACGGCGGTTGTATTGGGTGTTGAGTCACTTACAGGTGCTCAGGTGATGGCGACAGACTTGCGTGCCTCCGCTAGCCTGGTGTTGGCGGGGTTGGCTGCACGCGGTGAAACGACAATAGACCGCATCTATCACCTTGACCGTGGATATGAACACATAGAACAGAAACTTACGCAGATTGGTGCGAATATACAGAGACTTTCAAGTTAATCATGAAAACCCAAATTACATTAGCAATATCTAAAGGACGCATTCTTCAGGATACGATTCCGTTACTCCAAGCCATGGGTATGTCACCGTTAGAGGATTTAAATAAGACGCGTAAACTACTTATTGATACTGAGAATCCTAATGTGCGCGTGGTGGTGGTGCGTGCTACAGATGTGCCAACTTATGTTGAATATGGGGCAGCTGATCTCGGAATAGCAGGTAAAGATGTATTAATGGAATCACGGGGCGATGGTTTGTATGAGCTGTTGGATTTGGATATATGTAAATGTAAATTGATGGTGGCGGGCAAGGAGAAATTATCTTCTCATGGCAAGCGCTTGAAGGTGGCGACTAAATACGTCAATGCCGCACAGCAATATTTTGCCCAGCGTGGCCAACAAGTAGAAATAATTAAACTCTATGGTTCTATGGAACTGGCGCCAATAACTGGTTTGGCAGATTTGATTGTAGATCTGGTTGATACCGGTAACACATTGCGCGCAAATGGTTTGCAACCCCTAGAACATATAGAAGACATAAGTTCACGACTAGTAGCCAACAAGGCATCTTTAAAAGTGAGTTTTGATACACTGCAGGATGTAGTGGAGAAATTTAAAGCAGCAACAGCCAACAAAACAGGATAAACCTCATGAAATATGAAACCGATGATCTGCGTATCTTAGCCATGAAAGAAGTCAGCACACCCTCTCAGGTGCATGCTGAGTTTCCTCTGTCTGAAGAAGCGTCTCAAACAGTTCATCAGGCTAGAGCCGACATACATAACATATTGTCAGGAAATGATGACCGCTTAGTTGTAGTGGTAGGGCCATGCTCTATCCATGATACAAAAGCGGCCCATGAATATGCTCAACGTTTGGCCCCACTTAGGAAAAAGCATGCAGGAGAGTTGCATGTCGTGATGCGAGTGTATTTTGAAAAGCCGCGCACTACAGTTGGCTGGAAAGGGTTGATTAATGACCCTAATTTAGATGGTAGTTTCGAGATCAACAAAGGTCTCAGAGTGGCGCGTGAATTGTTGTTAGATTTGAATGCCAGTGGAATGCCGGCCGGAACTGAATATTTAGATTTAATCAGTCCACAATATGTGGCTGATCTTGTGAGCTGGGGGGCTATCGGTGCTCGTACGACTGAGAGTCAGGTGCATAGAGAATTAGCCTCTGGCTTGTCTTGTCCGGTGGGATTTAAAAATGCTACAGACGGTGGATTGCAAGTCGCTGTAGATGCGATTGGTTCAGCCACTCGTCCACACCATTTCTTATCGGTGACTAAAGAGGGTAAGTCAGCGATTTTCTCAACAAAAGGTAACACAGATTGTCACGTGATTTTGCGTGGTGGTAAATCTACCAACTATGACGCGGATAGCATTAATACTGCTTGTGAAAGTTTAGCTAAGGCGCAACTGCCAGAACTCGTCATGGTCGATTGTAGTCATGCAAATAGTCAGAAAAAACATGAAAAACAGCTCGAAGTAGGTGCGGACATTTGTCAACAAATTTCCAGTGGTGAACATCGTATCTTTGGCGTGATGATAGAAAGTCACTTGGTTGAAGGCCGACAAAATGTTGTTGATGGAAAAGCTGAGACCTACGGGCAAAGTGTGACTGATGCTTGCATAGGTTGGGAGGATACTGAGAGCTTGCTGGAGCAGTTCGCAGATGCGATCCGTACTCGAAGATTATTAGAGGCGTAATATTGAAGTGATGTTATTTGTTCGTCGATTTAATACAAAAGACACTGACTTTGAAAATCAATTCTATGATTTTATAACAATTGATCAAGGTCAAGCCAGTGATGTGACAGGCGTGGTGGAAGGGATCATTGCTGATGTTCGGGCTCGTGGTAATCAGGCTTTACTGGAATATACCCAAAAATTTGATCGCCTAGTGTGTGAAAATGACGCGCAATTGGAAGTGTCGCAGGAACAAATCATAGCTGCTTTGGAGGGGGTTGATAGCGAGAAACGGGCTGCTTTGGAACATGCTCATGCACGAATTTTCGCTTACGCCGAACGGCAACGTCTTGAATCTTGGCGTTTTACAGATGAGCACGATTCAATGTTGGGTCAACGCGTCACACCCTTGGATCGAGTGGGTATCTATGTGCCTGGTGGAACAGCTGCCTATCCTTCGTCTGTGTTAATGAATGCAGTGCCTGCCAAAGTGGCGGGTGTTGAGGAAATTATTATGGTCGCGCCAACACCAGATGGAAAAGTGAATCAAACAGTGTTAGCTGCCGCAGCCATTGCAGGCGTTGATCGTGTCTTTCAGGTAGGCGGGGCACAGGCTATAGCTGCGCTCGCTTATGGTACGCAAACTATTCCCGCAGTGGACAAAATTGTTGGCCCCGGGAATATTTATGTCGCTACGGCAAAGCGTATGGTATTCGGTAAAGTGGGTATTGATATGATTGCGGGTCCGTCTGAAGTACTGATTATCTGTGATGAATCGGCTAATCCAGATTGGATTGCCATGGATTTGTTTTCGCAAGCAGAACACGATGTATTGGCACGTTCAACATTGTTATGTACCTCATCAAAGATGTTAGAGCAGGTAGAAAAATCCATGAATGACCTTCTGCCAACTCTTGAACGTAGCGATATTATTCAACAATCTATGCAGACTTATGGCAGTTTGGTATTGGTTGATAGTCTAGAACAGGCCGCACATATCAGTAATAAAATTGCACCTGAGCATTTGGAATTGTCAGTGCAGGACCCTGAAGCATTATTGACACACATTAAGCATGCCGGTGCCGTGTTCATGGGGCACCATACTCCGGAGTCTTTTGGGGATTACTGTGCAGGACCAAACCATGTTTTACCAACAAGTATGACGGCGCGTTTTTCCTCACCGTTAGGAGTGTATGACTTTCAAAAACGAACTACGATCTTGAATTGTTCTAACCAAGGCGCCAAGGTTTTGAGTGGTATTGCAGATACATTAGCACGCAGCGAAGGTCTCACTGCACACGCTCGCTCAGCTGAATATAGAGGCAGGAAATAGTTCGTCTGTTGGCTGACTAATAATTATGGCTGATAATATCCTCACACGTTTGCGACCTGAACTAGCGTCCTTGAATGCATACAAAGTTGCACCATCTGATGGTTACATCAAGCTAGATGCGATGGAAAACCCCTATCAGTGGTCTGAGCAGCTCAATCAACAATGGCTTAAGTATCTCAGTCATGCCGCAATTAATCGTTATCCAGATCCGGATCCGGAATCACTGAAATTAAGCCTTCAGCAACAATTTGGGCCACAAGATGAAGATATACAATTTCTGCTCGGTAACGGATCAGATGAATTAATTCAATTATTAGTATTGGCCATCGCACGACCGGGTGCTAGTGTGCTAACCGTCTCTCCAAGCTTTTCTATGTATCAGATGATCTCCGAGATGTTGGGGGTGTCTTGTCAAAGTGTGGCATTGGACAACCAGTATCAGATTGATCTGGAGGCAATGTTAACGGCTATCGAAACGCATGATCCGTCACTGATTTTTTTAGCTTATCCAAACAATCCGACGGGTAATTTATGGTCTCGAGCAGATATAGAAACCATTATTCAAGCCAGTCAGGGAATAGTAGTGATTGACGAGGCGTATGGACCTTTCGCTAGCGATAGTTTTGTCGACGATTTGAGTCATCATGCGCATGTATTGTTGCTGCGCACAGCCTCAAAATTAGGTCTAGCTGGATTGCGGTTCGGTTGGTTGGCTGGTCATGTTTCACTCATTAGTGAGCTGAATAAATTACGTTTGCCCTATAACATTAATTTGTTGACTCAGTTGACCATGCAATTTGCGTTAGATCACTATAGTGTGCTTGCTGAGCAGGCCGCTACCCTGTGCCAAGATCGAGCACGATTAACTGATGCGCTGGCCGCTATGTCGGAGGTTGAGGTGTATCCTAGTGAAGCTAATTTTTTATTATTTAAAGTCAATAATATGAATGTCGACGATGTTTTCAACAAATTATTGGCAGCTAATATTTTGATAAAAAATGTCAGCAAGCAAGCGGGATTAGCCGGCTGCTTAAGGGTAACCGTGGGCAGCAAAGATGAAAATCAAGCATTCGTTAGTGCGTTGGCCGAGGCATTGACTTAGAAAAGCACAAATTAATGCCAAGTTGAGGTTAAGATTTTTCATCAATGCGACTTTGCATAAGGGGCATTTCATCAATTTTATTCAATACGATGTGCCATAAATAGGCCTTTGAGCGATCTGGATTTGCCATTCGATGGTCTGTCCACGCCGCAGCCCCTTCAATGTGATCGCATCACCAGGTCGATAAGCAATGACTTGATTAAGAATTTGCCGCTCGTAGAAAACGGGTTCTTCATTAATATGAGTGATCACATCACCTAATGTTAAGCCCGCCATGTGGGCAGGACTGTTTCTAATAACGTTAGAAACAATGACACCTTTGGAAACACCAAGAGCAAAAGATTGTGATAACTGCGGTGTGATATTTTGAACACGTACACCCATCCAGCCTCGTAATACACGACCATGAGTGATCATGTCTGACATCATTTCTTGAGCTAATAGGCTTGGGATAGCGAAGCCGATACCGATAGAATTACCACCCTCCAATGAGGTGATAGTGTTGATGCCTATGAGCTCTCCGCTTGCATTGATTAAAGCCCCCCCTGAATTGCCGGGATGAATAGCGGCGTCGGTTTGAATATAATTTTCAAACACATTGATGCCGAGCTGATTACGCCCTGTTGCACTAATAATGCCTTGTGAGACCGTTTGGCCAAGGCCATAGGGGTTGCCAATCGCTAGAACCACATCGCCAGTTTTGAGTGCGTTTGAGTCGCCGAGGGAAATACTTAGAAGGTTGTCTGCATTGATTTTTAGCACAGCTAAATCAGTGTCAGGATCTACACCGACCACGTAGGCTTGGAATTGTCGGCCATCAGTGGTCGAAATCTCTATTTCTTGGGCATTTTCAATCACATGATGATTGGTAAGGATGTGACCATCAGGTGCCACAATGACGCCAGACCCCAGACTGGTAATGGTGCGATCGTAGGGTTGTCCATAGAGGTTCTGCAACAAGCGATCCAGTTGTGGATTGGTTTTTGACAGGCGTCGAGTTCCTCTAATTTGCTTCTTTGTATAGATGTTAACGACAGCTGGCGAGGCGCGAGTGACCGCTTTTGAGTAGGAAAAAGGCCCATTATTGTATGTATTTATTGCTTCTAAACGTTTGAATAGGGAGGAACCTAGGGGTGATAAAACGACTAACAAAAGGGCTGCTAGTAGGCCAACACCTATGGATTGAGCGAGAAATTTGAGCGTTTTGTGAGACAACACCTTAGTCGCATCTCCAAATGTTATGTAATGGCGTATTGTGACAATAAGATGGAAGCCAAAACCGCACTCTGAGAGATTGCGTTGATCTAACTGGAGTGATGATCTGTGCTGTTTTATTTATCAATTTTTTGACTAGTTTATGCATGGGTTTAATACACCCGTGAAAATTCAGTTCCGATGTATTGAGTATATAATTCGTGTATACCAACAGAACACTCGATTATGATAGTTTAATTAAGCCCATGTTCAATTCCTGAATCTTACCTGAGAAATCACCTGAGAAATTACCACACTATGACAACATTGAACCAACTTGTGAACTACGCCGACCAATATTTGAAAATCCGCGAATTCAAGGATTACTGCCCAAATGGCTTGCAAGTTGAAGGGCGTTCCCAAGTTAATAAAATCGCCACCGCAGTGACAGCTAATTTCGAGTCTATAGAGGCGGCTGCACAGTGGGGTGCGGATGTATTATTGGTCCATCATGGCTATTTTTGGAAAGGTGAGGCCAGCGTTATTACTGGGATTAAAAAAAACCGTTTAAAAAAATTATTGGACGAGGACCTCAGTCTCGTCGCTTATCATTTGCCTTTAGATGCTCATCCAGAGGTAGGAAATAACGTCCAATTGGGGCATCGGTTAGGTTTCACAGACCCGCAGCCCCTGCATAAGGGCTTAAAAAACTCTATTGGTAACGTTGTAACCCTATCAGAGCCTATGTCGATTGCAGCACTTCTGAGACGTTGTGAAGAGCAGTTTCAGCGTGCACCGTTACACATTGATGGCGGGCAGTCTCAAGTTCAACGAGTTGCCTGGTGTACTGGGGCTGCACAAAATATGATTGATGAGGCGATTCAAGCTCGAGCGGATGTTTATATCAGCGGTGAAATATCTGAACAAACTGTGCATATTGCACGTGAGAGTGGCATACACTTTATTTCAGCAGGGCATCATGCTACTGAAAGATATGGTGTTCAGGCGCTAGCGGCTCATTTGGCGCAGCAGTTTAGCCTACAACATTGCTTTTTTGATATAGATAATCCTGTGTAAACAATAGCCATAAGAGATATTCAAGGCGGTTTCGTCTTGACGTTTTTTACCACATAAGCCATCCTAGCGCGCACTTTCAGAAGGACAAGTATTATTGTGGCGAAGATAATCTAGGCTGCGCCGCCATCAATACTAGTATCTACAAATTAAGGAGTTATACATGTCGGAGCACGAGATAGACACTGGACGACGGAAAATGTTGACAGTGAGTGCTAGTGTGGTCGGAGCAGCAGGTGGCGCAGCGGCCCTAGTCCCATTCGTTTCCACGATGAGTCCTAGCGCGAAAGCGTTGGCTGCCGGAGCTCCGGTAGAAGTTGACATCAGTAAACTAGAAGTGGGCCAAAAAATTCAGGTTGAGTGGCGTAGGAAGCCAGTTTGGATCGTGCGTCGATCGGAGGAAATGATCGCAGCATTGGGCGAAGTTGAATCTAAACTGCGTGATCCCCACTCAGAAGCTTTAGAAATGCAACCTGCATTTGCCCGTAATGCGAATCGCTCACTGAAGCCAGAAGTCCTTGTGCTTGTTGGAATTTGTACACATTTAGGATGTTCGCCTACATTCAGACCTGAGCTTGCACCGGCTGATCTAGGTGCGGATTGGAAAGGCGGTTTTTACTGCCCTTGTCACGGTTCATTATTTGATATATCCGGTCGCGTCTACAAAAATGTACCTGCGAACAATAATCTTGAGGTACCGCCATACAAATATCTCAGTGATAATGTTTTGCTGATTGGCGAGTCGGATGAAGAACAGGGAGCAGCATAAATGAGTAAACAGTCAGGTGGAATTATAGGATGGATCGACGATAGACTGCCTATCGTTAGTTTTTGGGAAGACCATCTTTCCAAGTACTACGCGCCGAAAAACTTCAATTTTTGGTATTTCTTTGGATCATTAGCACTACTAGTTTTGGTGTTACAGATCGTTACCGGTGTATTTTTAACCATGCACTACAAGCCAGATGCCGAGCTTGCCTTCGCTTCTGTCGAATACATCATGCGTGATGTTGAATGGGGATGGTTAATACGATACATGCATTCAACCGGCGCATCAGCTTTCTTCGTAGTGATTTATCTGCATATGTTGAGAGGCTTGATGTATGGTTCATTTAAAGAGCCACGTGAGTTGATTTGGCTCTTCGGTATGATGATTTATTTATGTTTAATGGCAGAAGCTTTCATGGGTTATCTGCTTCCTTGGGGCCAGATGTCTTACTGGGGTGCGCAAGTGATTGTGAACCTATTTGGAACTATTCCTTACATCGGTGAAGATTTAGCTGTATGGATTCGAGGTGACTACGTTGTCTCAGATGCCACCTTGAACCGTTTCTTTGCATTACATGTAGTGGCTGTGCCAATTGTGCTTCTTGGATTGGTTTTAGCTCATATCGCAGCTTTACATACCGTCGGCTCTAACAATCCAGACGGCATCGACATTAAGAAAAATAAAGATGCTAACGGTGTGCCGGTAGATGGTATTCCCTTCCATCCTTACTACACAGTTAAAGATATTGTTGGCATTGTAGTGTTCTTATTCATATTTTCATTGGTAGTGTTTTTTGCTCCTGAGATGGGTGGATACTTCTTGGAACATGCCAACTTTGAACCAGCCAATCCATTAGCTACACCAGAACACATTGCACCGGTCTGGTATTTCACTCCGTTCTATACAGTTCTGCGTGCTATACCTAATCCATTTTTTGGTGTGGTTGCCATGGGTGCTGCGGTAGTGATCTTGTTCTTCTTGCCATGGATTGATAAGAATAAAGTTAGATCGATACGCTATCGAAGTTTCTTATACAAGGTTAACCTTTTAGTATTCTTAGTCGCATTCGTTTGGTTGGGCTACTTAGGTATGCAAGCGGTAACGCCTATGGCATCTCAAATGGCACTGCGTCTATCTGAGTTGTATTTCATTTTCTTTGCCATACTCGGTATCTACAGCACACGCAGAACAGCGGCTTACTACCTGTTCTGGTTTGTAGTGATGGTCGCTATCATTACTGCCTATGATGTGTTTAGAAATAATGCCGATATTGCTGCCTTGACATGGAAAACATGGGCTATTCCTGTGGGATACTTATTTGTCACATTGGTACTTGCAGCCTTTACCAACTTAGATCAAGACAAACCAGTTCCAGAGAGGGTCACGGGATGAAAAATCTGATTAAATTAATTTGCCTCACAACATTGCTAGTATCAACAAGTGCATGGGCAGCAGGCGGAAGTGGTCCGATTTTTCATATGAATGTGGACACAGGTAACCAGAAGTCTTTACAGCGTGGCGCTAAGACTTTCGTGAATTATTGTCTGTCATGTCATTCAGCTGCATTCAGTCGTTACAATCGTGTGGCGGCAGATCTCGGTATCAGCGAGGCTAATATGCGCGAAAATATGATTTTCACAGATGCTAAGCTTGGCGATACCATGACAGTGGCGATGACTGCGGAGCAAGGAAAAGCGTGGTTTGGTGCTACACCGCCAGATCTAAGTGTAAAAGCGCGTGCACGCGGTGCTGACTGGCTATACAGCTTCTTGAAAACTTTCTACCTCGATGATTCTGCGGCAGGTGGTGTCAATAACAAAATGTTGCCAGGTACCTCAATGCCCCATGTGCTGTGGGAGTTACAAGGCTTTCAGGCATTGAAAACAGCTGATGAGCATGACGATCACAGCGATGATGGACATGGTGGAGCCACTCACTCACCATTTAAGTTGGCGGTAGCTGGGCTGCAAACAGAAGAAGAATATGACAGAACCATTAAAGATTTGGTTAACTTCTTAGTGTATTTAGCTGAGCCTGCACAGTTACAACGTAAATCCGTAGGTGTTGGTGTGTTATTCTTCTTGTTTGCGTTTGGCATCTTTGCCTACTACCTAAAGAAAGAGTACTGGAAAGACGTACACTAATTACTTTAATTAATGCCAGTTGGGTTTCATTAGTTACACGATGAAACCCAACTGGGAATTCACCAACTAATAACGAGAAATCTATGGCGTTAATCGCTAATCGCAGGTCAGTGATGACTTTGTTTTCAGACCCTACATGCATCCAAAGCCACAGAACACGTATCGTGTTATGTGAAAAAGATATTACTGCAGATGTTGTTCAAATAGATATCAATAACAAACCTGAAGATCTGTTTGAGCTGAACCCATACAACTCTGTGCCCACATTGGTAGATAGAGATCTGGTGCTGTACGACGCACGTGTGATTATGGAGTATTTTGATGAGCGTTTCCCACATCCACCTTTGATGCCAGTCGATCCAGTTTCACGCTCTAAATCCCGCCTCGCCTTATTGCATATCGAGAATGATTGGTATCAGCCAATGCAAGCCATCATTGATGGGGATGAAATGCAGAAACAAGAAGCGCGCAAACGCTTAGTAGAGAGTCTGTTAAGTTCTGTGGAAATATTCAAAGCTAAACCCTATTTCCTGAGTGATGAATTTACTCTAGTGGATTGTTCTATTGCCCCGTTATTATGGCGCCTACCTAGTTTAGGAGTGCAATTGCCCGCCCATGCGCAACCGATCATTGAATATAGTAAGTTAGTGTTCGATCGTCCATCGTTCCGTAGCAGTCTTACGGAAGAAGAACTGGAAATGTTCCCTGCGTAAGCGCTCAGAATCTTAAAGAGTTGCTGAGTGGTGCTATAGCAACGCGAATTCACTAATTAGTTTGTATAAGTTATTCTTCATATCGAATTTCTATCACTATGGACGTAGCTTCAAACCATCTACGCCGTGACTTCAGTGAACCTACTATGACATCAACTCGTCCTTATCTTATCCGTGCCATCTATGAGTGGATATTAGATAATCAAATGACCCCTCATATTTTGGTGGATAGCCAGCCTGATCAAGTAGTTGTTCCAAGACAGTATGAGCAAGAGGGTAAAATCATACTTAATATCAGTCCTAGTGCTGCTCAAGCGTTGACCTTGGGTGATGATGCAATCACTTTTAATGCACGTTTTAGCGGCACACCGATGCAAGTCTACATTCCCACTCAATATGTATTAGCTATCTATACTAGAGAAAACGGTCAGGGCATGATGTTCACTGATGAAGAAGATCATAGTCCAACTCCAGATCCAGATGGTTCATCGCGAAAGACGACTGGGTCATTGTCAGAGCGCTCAACAGAAAAATCAAACAAATCTCAGTCAAATAAAGCACACTTGAAAGTAATCAAATAACCGCAGATGTATGACAGTATTCAGTCGGTAATCAGGTCATTGCGGTTGCGATATTATTTATGTTTTGTATGTTTCGGATAGTGATTCTTTGATGGGTTTGAGGCTCAATAAGGCGACACAAGCTGTTATTGTAAAAACGATGTTGGCTAATAGGCTATTGAGTAAGAAAGGCAAGCCGGCGATATAAGCAAGCCATAAACCCTGTGCATTATGCGGATATATGTCATGACTGAGCCATGCACCAAAATTTGTAATCAAGAAAAATACTGCCGTGGCAAAAACTACGGCGAAGCTAAGGGATAGTAGATTCAGTGTATGTAATAAATAATGACAGCTAAGGATGATTATGGTGATTGAGACATACACAAACAGCATGGTGCTATGTAAACCAAGGACGAGGTCACTGAGCAACATCGCAGTCAATGGCATGATTAATCCCATGCGAACTGATTTGAATAATCCACCCGATAGGATAGCCATGGCGCCAATCGGGGTGAAGTTGGGTGGATGAGGTATGAAGCGGCTCAAGGCCAGTAATACAATTACAGCGCAAATCCATTGCCATTGAATGTTTTCTAATCGTTGCATATACGTCCTATGTTGAGGGCCATAACCAAGCAGCACCACGTACACCACTGGCATCTCCATACATGGGAGCTCGCAGTTGCGTGAGTACGCAGTCTGAAAAGATATAATCTTGCCAGAGCCTAGGAATATTATCATATAGGCGTTGTATGTTTGATAATCCACCACCAAGAATGATCATCTGCGGGTCCAGTATGTTTATTACCATTGCCAGACTCTTGGCTAATCGATGCTCGTAGACATCCATAGTTGCAAGCGCTGAAGGATGACCTTGAGCAGCCAGTGCGGCCACTTCCTTAGCCGAATGATGTTCACCATGGTGCTCACGATAATGTCGCTGTAAAGCTGGACCTGATAGAAAGGTTTCAATACATGCATTGCGCCCACACCAGCATGGCATGCTTGCTTCAACAGCATTAGCCTCTGGCAAAGGGTTATGTCCCCACTCTCCACTGATGGCATTAGGACCATCAACAATTTGTTGATTGATGACAATACCAGCGCCGACACCGGTGCCAAGAATTACTCCAAACACACTATTGACTTGATGCCCAACACCATCGATGGCCTCTGAAAGAGCGAAACAATTAGCATCATTGCTGATACGAACTTCACGTTTGAGTGTATTTTCTATGTCATGCTTGAAATTTTTTCCATTAAGGCAGGTTGAATTTGAATTTCTTAAAAGACCAGTTTTTGGAGAAACTGCACCTGGGGTGCTGATACCGACTGATCCTGTTTGCTGACATTCAGCCTCAGTCACTAATAGACAATTTTTGATAGTGTTTATGATTGCTGTGTAATTATCTTGAGGTGTATCAATGCGCATTTCATACAACACTTGCCCTTGTTGATCGAGTGCTATGCAGGCTATTTTAGTGCCACCCAAGTCTATGCCGATACGCATCTGTAATTATTTGGGTTGTGGTAGGGTTAAATTCTTTTCCCACAAAGTCGAAGTGTGGTTGCTGTCTGCCTCAATTACTCGCCCGATGACAAATAATAAATCTGATAGACGATTAATATATTGCAATAATTCTGGCCGCATTTCGTGATCACGCGACCATTGCACTAGATTGCGTTCGGTGCGACGACATACGGTGCGCGCAATGTGACATTGTGCAACACACAGATCATCACCTGGGAGAATGAAATCTTCCAGTGCTGGCAGGCTATTATTGAAATGATCAATCCAAGATTCTAGCCAGATAATGTCGCTTTGATGAGTGAGATCACATTCGGGTGCACTCAATTCCCCGCCTAGGTTGAACAAATGATGTTGTATCGCAATCAATAATTGATTTATGGGTTGATGATTATTATGGGCGCGTAAATTAGCAATATGGGCATTGAGTTCATCCAGATCTCCTTGCGCCTGAATTAATAGACAGTCTTTACCGACTCGTTCCCCGCTGGCTAAGCTTGTGCTGCCATCATCGCCTGTGCGTGTGTATATTCTAGTTAAACGTTTGCCCATATTTTCAAATCCTAATATGCCAAATTATTTTCATGATAATTACTCTAGTTTAATTGTATTTTATCATTTTATATTACGTTATTAATTGATAACGACTATCCTCAGTACCACTGAGTATGTTGTCCATAATTTCTAGACTATCAAGTAAACGCGGCGATTACGCCACCAACAGTAACACGCATGAAGCTTTTTTTATGAGTCAATAAAGTATGCCCACACAGCGTGCACAGCATAAAGCCTGCATAAACAAAAACCATGACAGTGAGATTATAAAATCCTGACACCGCATCGGTGATCAGTAACGTAAAGCAGGGCACTAGCCAGGCAGTACGAACAGACAAGGCAGCGCCAGCAAACAAGCTTAGTGCACCCACTGAGGTAAAGTTATAAGGAAGGGGCAATAAGCGCGAAAGTACAGTGAGAATAATTAAGATATAGGTCAACTTAATTAGATAATCACTGGGCAATTGTTTTATTGTCGACATGGCGTGTACCTCTAGTGGATAAAGTTGATCCCAACAAAGCCCCGTCGCCCCTGTGTTACATAGCCTATTACGTCTTCATAGTTTTCATCAAGTAAATTTTCTATCCGTCCCTCTATGCTCAAATTTCGGTGGATCTTATAACTTGCTGCTAGGCTAATTAGTAGATAATCATCCAAAGTACGCCTCTCACTAGGACTGACACCAAAATCATTATCGATCTGTTCGCCGACATAGTTTAGTTTTAAATTAAAGTGAGTTTTTTCCGGGATTACAACAAAATCAGCAACCAGGTTGGCGGTATTTTTTGGCACGCGTAATTCCCGAGTTTCACCACTACTGGGTTGTTTGGAATCAATATGACTATAATTAGCATTGATGTTAAGGCGCTCGAATGGTTGCGCATTAATCGATAGTTCTACGCCTTTGCGATGGCTGTTTCCATCAAGATTGTTTGCAGTGTATACACCAGGTTCATCACTAGCTACATAGCCATTGATTTCATTTTTGAGCTTTGCATTGAAATAAACGCCAGACAAGTTGAGTTTTGGCGTGAGTTGGTGATGAAGGCCAAGTTCCCAGCTTTGAGAGCGCTCAGGTTGTAGATCGGGATTGCCAATAAATTGACTGGTATCAGAAAAGAAACCAAAACGCTCTATAAAAGTAGGGTTTTTGACGCCAGTGCTATGCACAATATGGAAACGTGTTCTTGACTGATTGGGTGTGTACATGGCTGAAAAGCGATGACTGTTACTGTTATCAAAGTCATCATTATCATCTTTGCGTAAGCCGCCAGTGAGGAACAGGTGATCGAATAACCCTAGACGATATTCTGCAATATAGCTGATTGTCTGCACTTCTTGATCTTGATTTGGATTCCCGTAGGTAAAATCGGTACCGCGTTGTTTGTAATCATCGTATTCACGTTCATGCGCGAATGTTAGAACATGTTCAGTGATGTCAGTGTCAACAAAGAGGCTGGCTTGATAATCCAATTTCATTTTTTCACCCAAGTTACTCGAAATTTTAGACCCCTCATCATAGATTTTGTTGTTGGTGTCGGTCATTGCAAACCCCAACTGATGATTGATTAACCCAGAGAAAGAATTTAGATTTGCAGATAACCTGGCATAGTTTTGAGTTATTTGATTCTCCCTATTGGCGTCCACCAAAGATTGTGACCAGTCAGGGTTATGAGCAAAGTCATCAGTATCTGATGTGATGTCATTGTGTCTCGTAGTGAATTTCATGGAAAAATTATCGCTTGGTTCGAAATCGTATCGAAGGCTGATGGATTTATTGTTGTAGGCATCTTTCTCTGAGCCCAGTCGCGAAATATTTGTTCCTTGTGTATCGTAGTAGCTACCAAAAAGAGCAATGGCATGTTGCTGATTCGCAGCTCTGATACCCGTGCAATTTTGACGAGTTTGATAGCTGCCGAGACTAATATTGCTCTCAATCGAAAATGGTCCTTGGCCGCGTTTGGATTCAACACTGACCACGCCTGATAGAGCATCACTGCCCCATAGAGAACTTTGTGGGCCGCGCATAATTTCTATGCGTTCAATCCCACAACTGCTCAGATGAGCGAAATCAAACTCATAGCCTTGCGCAATATCATTCGCCTCTATGCCATCAATCACAACCTGAGTATGATTTGACTCAGCACCGCGAATGCGCAGTTGGGTTAATTTGCCTGGACCGCCGTTATGACTGAGGCCTAATCCGGGTGCATTTACTAAAACATCACTGATAAAGTTGGTTTGTTGATTAGCTATATTTTCAGCATTGATAATATCTATCGACCCTGCTATCTGATCAGCAGGTTGAGGAGTGCGGCTGGCGCTGATCACCATTGTTGGTAGTTCATCCGCCCCGGCTGAATATAGTGAGGTGAGCGTAGCGAGCAAGAGCATAGCTGATAAGAGTTTCATGGTGCGTACCCTGACAAATATATTTAAGTTCGGATAAACGCAATGAGCAACAAGAATACTTGAACACTCACAGATACGCGCCAACAATACATATGCATACACAGCACGAAACATGTCATACAGACAATACACAGGGTATTTTGTCTTTAGTAAGATTTGTGAGATGTTAAAGTAGCCGGGCTCGCCCACCGCGAATTGCTACGCAATCATAGGCCGGTCTCCGGACTCTCGAGCAGTTATACTATTCACTCAATTGGCGCCTTCCCGCATTTCATGCAGTGACATATTGCCAATCTTGACTCGATTACCGTTGCGGGGGCAGTTTTGGTTTTTCACCAAATTCCCAGTTTCACCCACTTGCAAAGAAGCGGACACCTACATTGCTGAAATTAAAAAATATTTAATATTTAGTAGTCTATAAATTCTCTAAATGAAATTATTGATGAGTATACATGACTTAAGGAGATGTTAAAGCATGGTAAGAATCTATAATTTGTTGACTGTGTTGTCCAGCTTGAACGTTTCTGTGGATCGCGCGAATAATCCCTGAAGGATCGATTAAGAAACTGTGTCGTTTAGCAAACTTGATAGGTCCAAGTGAAAATAAACATTGATATTTTTTTGCAACGCTTCCATTTTGATCACTGAGTAAAGTGAAAGGTAATTGATATTTATCAATAAACTTTTGATGTTTTTGCTTGTTATCTACACTGATTCCGATGATATTAATATTGTTTTCAGTTAGCGCCACATAGTTATCTCTTAGATTGCACGCTTGTTTAGTGCAGCCAGGGGTATCATCTTTGGGATAAAAATAAAGTGCGCACCAAGCGCCACGATAATCGCTGAGCTGACACATTGCACCGTGTTGATCTAGCAAACTAAATTGTGGAGCCATTTGATCAAGCATATCATCACTCATAAGCGATCAATTCGCCTTAAATTCACGCTCAGTGAGATACCAATGTAATTTACTATGCAAAGTGACAACACTGCCGACAATAATAAGCGTGGGTCCATGCACGTCATGTGATTTAACCAAATCCGGCAAGCTGGATAAATTTCCAATTAACACGCGTTGATCAGGTCGTGTTCCTTTACTCACTAGGGCGGCTGGTGTATCAATTGGCATGCCATGCTCGGCAAGCTTTTGACAAATAATTTCTAATCCCACCAAGCCCATATAAAACACTAATGTTTGACTGCTATGCGCTAACATATTCCAGTTGAGATTGACGGTACCATCACGTAAATGTCCCGTGACAAAAATACAAGCTTGGGCATGATCGCGATGCGTTAATGGGATGCCGGCATAGGATGCACAACCAGCCGCCGCAGTAATGCCTGGTACCACTTGGAAGTGGACCCCTTGCTCCATCAATGTCTCAATTTCTTCTCCACCGCGTCCAAAAATAAATGGATCCCCGCCTTTAAGGCGTAACACACGTTTCCCTTGTTTGGCTAAACGGACTAATAGATGGTTGATAGATTCTTGTGGAATAGCATGATTAGCGCGTTCTTTACCCGCATAGACCATTTCAGCATCTTTCCGCACCAAGTTCATAATCTCATCAGAGACTAAGCGGTCATAAACCACGGCATCTGCCTGCTGCATCAGACGCAATGCGCGAAACGTGAGCAAGTCAGGATCTCCGGGGCCTGCCCCTACTAAGTACACTTCCCCGACGCCAGCACTGTCTACTTGTTGATTTTCAAGTTTGAATTTGAGTGCATTCTCAGCTTCACTGATTCGTCCAGCAAACACCATCTCAGCGATTGAACCTTGAAGAACTTCTTCCCAAAAGCGGCGACGCGTGTCTTCATCAGGAATCATCGTGATAGCCTGTGCTCGATACTGCTCTACTAGTGTTGCAAGTTGTCCGTAAGCCGTCGGTGTTGCACGTTCTAAATTACTTTTGAGTAAACGTGCCAGTACCGGTGACGCACCTCCTGTGGTGACGGCGATTTGAATGGGGTCGCGGTTTATCACAGAGGGTAAAACGGTATCACCTTTGGTGAAATCACTGGTCACATTGACAAAGATATTTTTAGCTTGTGCTATGTGACTAATACGCTGATTGGTTTCCGGGGAGTCTGTAGCTGCTATCACAAGGCATTGATCGACAATATCCTCGTCAATAAAGTTTCGCCGTTCAATAGTGACACCATATTGTTCACATAGTTCTTGGGTGGCAGTGCAACACTGTGGGGCGATCACGGTGACTTGAGCACCTGAATGACATAGCATTTTAAGTTTGCGTGCTGCAATTTTGCCACCACCAACAATGAGGCAGGGTTTGTTTTTAATATCTACAAATAATGGGAATAAGCTCATGATCAAGTGATGGCAGTGAGTTGAACTAATATAGGATCAGTTAAATGTTTTATTCTTTTTCTCATGACTGAGCCAATTGAATCTGTAACCCCAAAAATAGGATCGAGCAATGTCTCACTGAGCATGGATAGGTATAGTATTGCATATATGTATTGCTGTGCCTGTGGCCATATTTCGATAATATCTTGAAATACCTTAGCTGTGATGGTTTTCTTAACACAATCATTTAATTCATTGATATCACGCCAATTACGAGGGAGATTATAATCTAGCCTAAAGGTATCTCCTACCCTATTGAAACATTCCACAGCGACATCTTGGTCATTTGGTTTACGTAAAACAATACCCATAATATCTAATAAGGTCTGACCCGATGGGCTAAACAGCTCATAGAGCAGCTCCAGTACTGGGCTTGGATGGTGTTGCAATAATGTCTGGCAATGCTGGTAATCCGGATGAGCAGGTTTGTCTTTGGGCAGGCTTGAGCTGCCATGGCGAATAAAGCCTAGGTAAAAAGCGTTGCGGCGTTTAGCTCGCTTCCACACATCTACTCGTGTGGCTTCATTGACTAAACCAGGTTGCAGAATTGAAAATACGCTATCAATAATTGCACGTGATGATTCTTCAAATGGTAAGAATTCGACTAAAAACTCCGCCAATTCTGTTCCCATAGAACCATTCACTACGGCAGGACTGCGCAGAAGACAGCGAGCATTCTCTGAGGTTGGGCTGCACCACCATGCTCGGCGAGCAATTTCGTTGCTAATGTCTTGCGCATTCACTACGGCAACTACCGCTTCAGGTTCACCTAGGAGCAAGAGCTTCTCTAGGCTATCGCTGCTTGCCGTGCCAATGCCTTGACCCATACGCGTCCAGCGTTTTAGGTATACCGGATATCCACCGGGTGATCCCAACACTTGAGTCGATAGCCATTGACGCACTAATTTTAGATATTTTTCATCTTTGCAGTCAGCATGTAAGTCGATGCTGGCTTCACCTTTCTCAGATAGAGCATGAAGTTTCATGCGTGACTCATCAATGCGTATGGCCTGCACTGTTTGCGCTAACAGAACATTTAAGCGTAATTGATCTTGTTGAGTTAATTCCATGGCGTCTAATTAAGTTGTATACGTTGACCGAAAGGAGGTTGGGCGCGTCCTTTGACTAACCAGATAACAGCATAATCTGGTGCATAATTCGGGAATATCCCCTCACAATCACTAAAGTAAAGCAACAATTCGGGACGTTGATCTAATTGCTCAACCCAGTTAAATACAGGTCGAAAATCGGTGCCACCACCGCCACTAAAAGTTCGAGGTAATTTGAATTCGTCCCATGATTCAAAAATCCACGGACTACCATCAGCGAGTTTTGCGTCGCAAATGAGTAGACTGATACGTGCACGTAGTTGCGCTTTGATGGCATTCACTTCGCTCATAAATTCATCAATTTCTCTGTCACCCAGTGAGCCGCTGACATCCAGCGCAACGACGATATCAGTTTGTGCACTGCGCAAGCTTGGAAAAATCACAGGGTCTCCACGTCGAGATGAAGGTCGTGCATAGTTATAGTCATCGCGTGCTGTGGCAGTCATATGTTTTGCGAGTAAAGCTCGCCATGGGAGTTTGGGCTGGAGTATGAATTCCACCATGCGCGCCATCGACTCACTTAATTTTCCAGCCTGCTGGGCTTGTTGGGCAGCTCCCGCTAAACGCTGTTGCCATTGCACGCTTAAGTTATCTTCTTCCTGTTTTGATAACGGACTGGGTTCTGGACTGCCAGTGATATCATCATGCTGTGATGATGAGTTTGGTTGAGCAGAGTGTTCATCTGGATCTTTTTTGGATGTTTGATCTGATTCAGTATTATTTCCTGAGTGATTGTTTGATGGTTGGCTATTCGTTGGGTCCTCGCTTTTATCTGACCCCTGACTTTCCTGATTACCCGTGTCTGCATCACCTTCATCCTTATCGTCTAAGTAGCGATAGATTTCTTCTGCGCTCATACCCTTGAAACTATCTTCCACAAGGGAGCCGGGAGGAGCAGTGAAACCTTCTTCGATTAAAAGTGGATTAATGGCGTAATCACAGGCCAGATCCCAACGCTGCTTGATACGATGACCGCGTCGAGCAAAATGAGAAAATGCACAATGTAAGGCTTGTTTGGCCAGCACAAACTGTGTCTCTGATGAATGTAATTGATGAATATATTCGTAGTTATAGTAGATTTTTTTCGCATCTGTTGTTGCGGTCAAACACCAAGCAGGGTCAGCCACTTGTAGTGGCATACGAAGGACTAGTGCACCCAAGAATGGTTGATCTAAAATCAAGCGGGTACGGGCTACAGCTAATTTGGCGAGGACTTTATCTTGCTTTTCCAAGATGGTGTTTTTCCGAGGTACGATGCTTAGTCAAATAGCATAATGTCAGCCACTGAATCTGCCCAGGCGGCAAACTCTGGTAAGGCAAATATTCTTTCACCAATGGCACGATGCATATCTGAGATCATCATGATCCCCATTTCACTCTGGGGGAATTGATTTGCATAGTTGAGAATGTTGCCATGATAGTGAGCTTCATGGTCTTGATCTTTGACACGAATAGCCTGTCCCACAAGAGCAGCTGCCACCGCATATTGCAGATCAATCTCTTTGGGCACAGGCACTTCTTTGCCGTCTAAAATATCATGAACATTTGGCATCTGATCGAGGTTGGCGATGAAAGCATTGAGCTCCACACCTGCCGCTGGTCCCACACAAGCTTGTAGGGTTTCTAATAACACATCACTGTGTGATACAAATTTTTGTAGGGCGCGGTGAGTAAATTCCCATGAGCGGGGTGAAGGAAAGGCCATAGGATTTTTAGCCGCGTCAAAATCAAAGATTAGGTCTGGTCTAAAACGTAAAAAGGCAATGATACGGTCATCTATGTCATGCTTGTAAGCCCAAGCGACCCAATCGTCAAGATTGACATCGACTTCATAATGAGAAAATCGGTTGGCCAGCGGTGCTGGCATAGTGTAGGTAATACCCCTATCACCCTGACGGTTACCGGCCGCTAGAATAGCCCAGCCCTTGGGGATTTCATACTGGCCCAAGCGTCTGTCCAGAATTAATTGATAAGCGGCAGCGGAGACACTGGGTGCAGCAGAGGTAATTTCATCTAAAAACAAGATGCCACTCTCCCCATGATGCTGTTCATTGGGAAGCATAGAAGGTATGGCCCACTCCACTTGATCCTTACTTCTAAAAGGTATGCCACGTAAATCACTGGGTTCCATTTGTGATAAACGGATGTCGATCATTGGGACTCGATTGAGTTCAGCGACTTGTGCCACGATTTGTGATTTGCCGACTCCAGGCGCTCCCCACAACATAACTGGTGTATGCTGGCCTTGCGAGGCGCTATGAAATTCCTTGTTGAGTACTTTAATGAGGTGGGCTGGTCGCATAGTGTTTGAGTTGGTTTGTTGTTGATTAATTTGCCTAAGATAGGCTTAGGCGCCATGGTTTGTGCAGTTCGTTTTTAAAAACCGGCCTTCTTGTACCATTCACTAGCTAATGCGTCATTTTTTTCGACTAACGTGCCTTGTTCATACATCATGGCAAGTGTGGTCTGTGAGCCTGCGAGTCCTTGTTCAGCTGCTTTGGTGAACCAATGTACGGCGAGTTTTCCATTCTTTTCTGCACAATCACCTTCCATATACATAAAGCCCAGACCATGTTGGGCAATAGCATGACCTTGTTCAGCTGCTGCGCTCATCCACTGAAAGGCCGCTTGAGGATTAGCTGCAACGCCCAGCCCGTTTTGATACATGATGGCACAACGATGTTGGGAATCTGCGTGGCCTTTGAATGCCAGTGGGGATAGTAATTGAATGGCGCGAGAAAAGTGTTTTGATTCAAATGCCTGTAGTCCGCTTGCAAAATCAATTTCATCTGCTTCATCCATCAGTGTTCTCCAATACTTAAATGATGGACCATTTTAATAGAATAGGCATTGTGGCCGAATACCTCTGATGAGGGCATTACCTGCGCAGGAAAGTCAGTGTTCATGAAGCGCTTATGGCGGTTGAGTGTTCTTATTTGAAACTAGATATGATAAAAAAAATCTTTAAAAATCATGTGTTTAGTTGCCCCTCCATAGAGATATTACGCTCTCAGGGGACATTTTGTATGCTTCTGCTCCATTAATTCCATATCACACTCTGATGCAAACATCTTACACACAGCAAGAAATTGACGTTTTTGTCCGTGACGCGATCGGTCGTGTGGCCACTGGCCCTGAGTACAGTAAAGACTTATCTTTTGATGAAGCGCGACGATTGATGCAGCACATTCTCGATGATGTGACTGATCCCGTGCAAGCAGGCATCTACTTGATTGCACTGCGTATGAAGCGTGAAACTGAAGAAGAAAATGGTGGCAGTTTGCAGGCGGTTCTCGATTCCACTGATCGTGTGGTGGCGGGTGTGGATAGTTTAGTAGACATTGCTGAACCCTATGATGGTTACATGCGAGGCGCCCCAGTGACCGCATTCTTACCTGCTTTACTCGCTGCTTGTGGTGTGCCTGCTGTCAGTCATGGGTTAGAGGAAGTAGGGCCAAAATTCGGAGTGACTCAACGTAAAGTGCTCAGAGCGGCAGGTATCGATGTGGATTCAACTCCTCAGCAAGCTGCAGAGAGAATATCTCAGCCTGATATTGGATGGTCTTATGTGGATCAAGCGAGTTTCTGCAAACCATTACATGATTTGGTGGGATTAAGAAAAAGAATGATCAAACGTCCGGTGCTAACCACCGTTGAAGTTTTAGCTAAACCTATATGTGGCAGGCTTTCTACTCATCTAATCACGGGCTATGTGCATAAGCCATATCCACCGGTTTATGAGAAGCTGGCTAAATTAGCCGGATTTGATTCGGCGGCAATTATTCGCGGCGTTGAGGGTGGAATAACGCCTGCTTTGAATAAACCAGCTAAATACTTTGACTATCAAGGCTTAGATGGGCAGCTACAAGAAGTGAATGTCTCGCCTGAAGATTGTGGTGTTGAACAATCGCAACGTTGTGAGCCGGTTCCATCAAACTGTATCAATATTGATCAGGATGGGGAGTCGGTCGTTGATGTTGCAGCGTTGTCACAGGCATCCGCCGATGCTGGACTTGCAGCTCTAGACGGAAAAGAGGGTGCAGCCAGGGATTGTTTACTATACTCTGCTGCTATCGTATTGAAGCACCTTGGTAAAGCCGAATCACTCTCACAAGGCGCACAGTTGGCCTCTCAAGCTATTGCTTCAGGGCGGGCAGCGCAGTGTTTTAAAAATTCATAAACGGTAATTATTAATTAACAGTGATTTAATAATAATCGTTTGTATGAAAATTATAGATAGAAAACCATTGATAGAAAAATCATATATAGATAAATAGGAGAATAAAAAAATGGATCAAGCATATCGCGACACTATTACAGAGATGGAATCAAAAGGCGTGGATCCAGAGTACGTACTTGGTTGGCAAGGAGGTTATTTAGGACACCCTGAGCGTGAAGAGCAGCGTGTGACTGATGCCTACTCAGCTGGGTATGAAGATGGCTCAGAGAAAACTACTGATAATATGTCAAATTGGATTAAGTAAGTATTCAGGAGTAAGCGCAATAGCTGTGCTTACTCCTGTCAGTTGTTTCTTTATCTTCGGCGTCCTGATTTGGGAGCTTCGAAGTTGACTTTCAATGGTTGTCCATTGAAATCTCTACCATTGAGTCCTGCAATGGCAGCACGAGCCTCATGCCCCTCCATTTCGATAAACCCAAATCCCTTGCATTTACCTGAAAATACATCTGTGATCAGTTGTGAAGATCTGACTCGACCAAATTGAGAGAACAAGGTCTCCAGTTCTTTAAGGTCAGTGGTGGTTGGCAGATTGCCAATAAATAGTTTTTTCATTATCTGCTCCAGTAGCTAAAGGCTGAAACACTAAAATAAAGAACCCCGCGTGAAAGCGGGGCTCGTAAGATAGATCACACTCAAAAATTGAGCGCTTAAGATATATCTTTAGGATGCAGCAACGCTAGTTGCTTGAGGGCCTTTAGGGCCGTCTTCAACTTCGAAAGTCACTGGTTGTCCTTCTTTAAGTGTTTTGAAACCATCTCCTTGGATTGCGCTGTAATGCACAAATACGTCAGCACCACCATTGTCTTGAGAGATAAAACCAAATCCCTTTGATTCGTTGAACCACTTAACACTTCCTGTAGCCATAATATATTTACCTTAATATAGTTAATGAAAATTGTTGCATACAGTAAATGAATCAGGTTTATCAAGGAGGTAACACTTAGGGAACAACACCATTGCCTATCACAAAAATCTGTAGCAATCGGAATCATAAGACAAGCGCCCTCATATTGCTACAGTTAGTGGGGCAGTCTGGCTGAAGTTTCACGAAATGACACTAAATAGTGCTGATATTATGAAAAATTCACCCTAAATAGGCTGTAAGAGTGAAAATATGATTCAGATTGCTGTTTAGTTTGGCATAAAAGATAAATAAGTATTCCTACTTAAAGGATACATTTCTAGCGATTTTCCTTCGATTAAAGTAGAGATCTGGCCTGTATCTCTATCTATTCTTTTTACGTTCCAATCATATTCTTGAGTATAGCTAAACACGATGAGTGCAAGCTTATGATCAAAGCTTTGATGGATTTTTCGATATATTTCCTTACCTGCTTCGATGTCACTCGCTGATTCGTCAAGTTGATTGTTCATTCTTAATGCGTACTTAGTCCGTGCTAGTTGTGTCAATCGGCCACGACTGGGAGAAATAACGTGACGCCCAATTTTGAGTTTAATGATTTCATCATAAGAATCTGTTGAGTCATTATTGTTAAGTTGATAGGCACTCAAAATGGTTGTATGTGTGTGATTCATTTGAGAGGGCCAAAATTGGCATAGATCCGGTTCTGCTCCACATTCTTGATTGGGAATAGCGTCATTGAAAATTTCATGAGCGCGATAAGTGCGCTTGAATAGCTTACGCACGGGTGCGTTTTCATCACGATAGTCGACCTCAATGCTTGTACTTTCAATACATGCTTCATAATGACTATGGCCTAATGCAATGAGTGAGACTATTTGAAAGGTGTTAATAGGGTATGAAACAAGAAATAATACACGTTGCTCACCATGTTCAGATAAGGACTGACCTCGTGCAAAGATTAGGTTGTTGTTATCTAAGAAATGATTTTGTATCTGTGTCAATGAGCCCTGAGTACAAGAGTGTCTTAGTAAAGATGCTGGTTGGTTGTCAGAAATGGCGGGCATTGTCGTTAGCATGCAGAGAAACATGCACATAAACTTTGTCAAATTACAGCGCCGGTAATCATCCGTCACCCCAAGTGCCTCCTTGAGGAATAATTGGCATTTCAAAATCGGCGTCTTCAATAGAATCACCCATACCACTCATGACTCGATTGATTCCTTTAATAATTTTCGGTGATTCAGCATCAATGACATAATCAGGAATCCATTTGTTATCTTTTTCCCCCATGGCATGCATGACGTGATTGCCTAGTATGCGCTTGAGACTGAAACCAGGGCCTGTTTTTTTGTCGAATGAACACTCAGAATATTCATCCATGCGTTGGTTGAGTAATTCAACAAAGCTTGTACGATATTCTCCTGCACCATTAGCATCGACGCGATTACTTTGTACAGTGGTGGCCAGATTCACCCCCAATGAATTGATGAAACGTACTCGCTCTGGTTCATCCAACTCACCATAGGTCAGTCGGTCAACAAGATGTAATGAAAACGCCAAAAACTCTGATATAACGTCTAATCGTTGAGATTGAGTGTTGGTTTCAAAGCCTTCATTTTCAAGATTTAGGCAGGCATCAGCTGCCAACAACCAGATATTAAAACCAACTGCAGATGCAATCTGTTCAGGTGTACGGGTTTGATTTTTTTGATTCCACTTGGCTTTTAGTCTCGCCATGCTGATGTCCTGTTATAATTTGCCAAAATACAAACCGATATTATACAGAATTAATTATGCTTACTGAGACATTGAATCAGTCTGTTCAACACAATTGTAATCTGGCTGATGCTAAGCACGCGGCCAATTATACGTTGTGTACTTATCTGATGAAGATGCGTGAATTTTGTCGCTGGGATTTGGGTTATTCCCTCAGTGATAAATTACCCAAGGAGGCGGTGGGTGAATGGGTGTCTCAACGTGAAGCGCTGTGGGAGGACATAGAACAGCAAGACTATCAGGCGCTTACTATTGATGGTCAGCGTTATGACCCTTTTGATACAACGCAAATCAATGCCAAGTTATTGCCGCAGGGATTAGTTTACAGTGGAGGTATCGGCAAACACAATGTCCCTCATTTCTTTCTGGCACAATTAGAGTCTCAGCATAACGCCGATGATTACCAAGTAATCGTCACGACTGAAGAATATGCTAGAGACTTGAGTGCGCCGCCTGCGATGACTTTAGGTAATACTATTTTCATTCGTAAACAATCCGTGCGACGTATGTTGTGGGAAAAAGTACAGGAATGGCGTTGGCACAAAATTGAAAATGCGATGAGCAGGGCTCTCTCTTACTATCCGTTTGCTGATGATCCTGAATTGGCACTGGATCAGATGACAGAAACGGAACTACAGAGCATATTGTTGCATGAACAAGGTGAGATAGAGACCACTCGATCACTGGGTGATGAGTGGAAACAGTTCTTAGGCTCCATTGACAACAGTCGTCTGGAATTAATGTTGCGTTCGATTAAAGATTTGTATGCAGATGCATGTGTCACATTGCCGCAGTTAATACAATCGAACAATGTCGCTTCATTGTATTTTTTTGCTGGGAATATGACGGCACTGCGCAAGGATTTGTGTCCTTCATTTTCACAATGTTATGAAGCGTGGCGAGATTCTCAGGATTTATCTGGTTTTCAAGAATGGGTGCAGCTTAGTCAACAGCATTGGAAAAGCTTGATCGAAAGAATTATGGGTATGCAGAATGCTGACGTGCAAGAATTAATAACTATTATTGAATCACAGCGTTTTTAGAGAGTCAGTGCTCTATGACGAGTCATCTTGACCTGAAGTGTGATGGATTTCTAATGTGATGAGCATAAGTGCAGACAATATTTAATCAATGATGAACAAATTAATTAATATTAAAGAACTCCAGCCAAACAGTTTTGTATTCGAAAAACGTCAAGCACTGGACGTACAATTTTGTAAGTCAGTGATTGAGCGTTTTGAACAAAATACTCAAGATCACTACCAAGGTCGTATCGGCCAACAAGCTAATCAAAATACTGATATCAAGCGTTCAACAGACTTGGTCGTCAGTGGTAAGTCTCACTGGCAGGATGTGGATCGCGCGTTGTTTAAATCTCTTGGGCTGGCTATACGAGAATTCCGCCAACAATTTCCATACTTTAACGGGTCATTCAAAGATATGGGTTATGGCTTGCAGCGGACTGGGCCCGGTGAGTTTTATCATTGGCATATCGATGGCGGTAGTCATGAATTTAGTCAACGTCAATTGGTAGCTATTTGGTATTTGAATGATGTGGAAGGTCCTGGTGGAGAAACAGAATTTCTGTATCAACAAATCAAAATAAAACCGGAAGCAGGTAAGTTGGTTTTGTTCCCGCCTTTCTGGACGCATGAGCATCGCGGTGCGACTTTACAAGAGGGTATTAAATATATTGCTACAACTTGGGTGGTGTTTGCTTGAGCATACAAGTGGAGTTGCGCAGCCCACGAAATCATGAGGAGTACTTAGCTTATTACTTCATGCGTTGGGAGTTATTACGTCAACCACTTTCTTTGCCTAGAGGTTCGGAGCAAGATCAATATGAGGAGCAAGCTATACATTGTATGGCGATACTGGATGATAGCTGTGTAGGTGTCGGTCGTGTGCACTTAGATGCTGAAAAATATGCGCAGATACGCTTTATGGCAGTCACTCCAGACCAGCAGAATACTGGGATCGGAAGATCTATATTAAATTATCTGATTTCACATGCACAGCGAGCAGGGGCGCTTAGCATATGGTGCAATGCACGTGAGTCAGCTATGGGTTTTTACCTGCATTGCGGTTTCAAGGTTGTGGCGCAAGTAGAGACAGATTTGGCTATTCCACATCTGCGTATGCAATATAACTTTGCTAGCCAGCGCTGAGGTTTAAGGCTATCGACAGCGAGATGTGATTGCTCAGTAACCGTAATTATTATGTTTTATGTAGGTGATGCTTGATGGTGGACTACTCTTTGAAGCTGGTTTGAGTAATATCCCCCTCAGTATCGATGTCGACACAGCTAATATTGGGTAGCTTGTTAAGTATATAAGCAGCCATCAAAGTGGCTAATTTCTCATTCTCCGTATGCACAGAGCTTAAAATGCGGTCGGCAACTATCTGACAACGTTGCACATTGTTGGGTTGATCTACCCAAGTGCGGCTCATCTGCCATCCTGCATCCATATCAGTGTCCATCTTGGCGAAGAAATCTGAGGCATCTTCAAGCATGCTATCTGGCACTTCAACAGGAATTGTTTTTTCATCAATGATAACTTTGAGTATCATGTACTGATCCTTACCTTATAAACTAATAATTATATGTTGATTCATTTAAAAAACGTACTTGGCAGTAGAGATATTAAACACGTACATGAGTTGCTAAGTAAAGCAGAGTATGTCGATGGTAAATTAAGTGCAGGTAAGTCAGCGGCAACGGTCAAGAATAATCTCGAACTGAGCGCGACACAGTCCACAGTGATCGAACAATTGAATCAAAAAGTGATGGGGAATTTGGTTCGTCACAAAACATATCAACGCGCTGCCTTGCCACTCAAGGTGGCCAGTCCATTTTATGCTTGCTATGAAACTGGTATGTCCTATGGTGAACATATTGATGATCCAATTATGGGTGGACAAGCACGTTATCGTTCAGATTTGGCTGTGACAATTTTTTTAAATGCGCCTGAGGAATATGATGGAGGAGAGTTAGAGATTCATACAGCCTATGGACCTCAATCTATTAAGTATCCAGCAGGAGACGCGGTTTTATATCCTGCCACTACAAGGCATGCAGTTAAAACCGTTACCCGAGGTAAGCGATATGTGGCTGTGACTTGGGTGCAAAGTTTGGTGAGAGATCTGACTCACAGGCAGATATTATTTGAGCTATCACAAGCGCGTGAGAGGTTGTTACGTGAGCAGCCCCAAGAGGGTTACACCCAGCAGATTGATTGGGCGTATGTGAATTTAGTGCGTGAGTGGAGTGATTGCTAATGTGACGGTTAATGACCATCTGGAAACAAAAAAAGCCCGTATAATAACGGGCTTTTAGGTTCTAGCAGTGTCATATTAAGTGCTAAAATTAGGCGTGACTGCCTTTTTCTTCATGGGCGTCGTTAACAACTTCCATCGCTAATTTCATATATTCTTGACGGTATCCGTCAAGATCAGCACCGTCTTCTGGTGTGAAGTATTCTTCAGCGGAAACACCACGTGAACGATCTAGTTCGATGAATTTCTTTTGCATTTCCAGCATTTTTTTGATTTTGTCTTGTTTTGAGCTCATTTCGATTCCTCCGTGAGCATTAAAATATATATACCCTAGTTTAGGTCATCAGTCGGATTTTTTCTGTATCTCTATTGAGATGCGCTTACGTTTGCCAATAAATATTGGTCGATTAATGTTAAGACTATCAACTACGATTGAGTTAATCGTAACTGTTAATAACCCCCTTTGCGTCGACTCTCTGGGAGCCCACCGATGCGCCCACCTTGTTTACTTGGATCGCCTGGAAAAAGATCATAAAGTGTTTTTGCGTTAACACTTTTGTCGCCCCAAAGTTTTGACATTGCCTTGACCATATTGCGTGTGTTGGGCTGGTTGCCGGCATTATTGATAAATTCATCACGTAAATAGTTGATCACATCCCAGTGTTTATCGGTTAATTCTATAGCTTCTTCTTTCGCGATCACTTGTGCCAGATCTTCTGACCAATCCTCAATATTCTCAAGAAATCCACTCGCAGTGGTTTCGATAGACTTTCCGTTCACTTCAATGGCCATTTTTTAGTCTCCTATGTCCTTTGTGTTGTTGTCTTTATAGTATGTAATTTTGAGCGCAATTAGTAATAAATAGGCTACGTATAGGTTATCAATAAATATGTTTTTTCATGTTGCTTAGTTGGCGTTATTTTTCCTGTGTATCCCCGACGGCGTCAATACCCTTATGAGGTAGAAATAAGCCACAGCCAAAGTGTCTGCCTATTCCCAAGCCCTCTTGCTGTAGACGAACTGATTCATGAGATTCAATGCCGTCTATCATCAGACTGCGTGTTTCAATATTTTGATCAGGAAAACTAAGAGTGACCGTGCGTCCACACATCATTCTTTGTGGGCGTATATCTTTAGATTTAAGAGCTTTGAGTACATTTTCTAAGAAAATATTTTCATCTTCATTGGCAGCGCCAACGATATAACGTGAAAATATAGTAGTTAATTTATATAGCGGCCGTATGCTAGCTTGATTAAATTCTATATTCGTGTCGAGGAGATTCAGGCGTTGGCCGGCCAGAGTTTTTGCCTCTTCAATGTGTTCTTTGGGCACACGCAGGGTGAATAATGTGCGTCTGGAGGGATAGATCAGTTCAGTTGGATCGCTTGGACGTATCCAACCGTTGCCGGACTCGGCACCGTGTATCAGGTGCATTCCAGCAAGATCATGATCTCTAACCCAAGGGAATATGTCGGTAATGACTTCTGATAGCGCGTGTGCATGGTCTAGGGGTAGATGCGAACACTTGATCTTAAAATTGATATCAACGACGGTGTCAGGGACTTCAAAAGTATGTTTTTGCTGATTATCGTCATTCCAAAACACAATGATTACTCCACAAACAGGCTATAACGACTTAGATGAAGTGAATACCGCCTCTAAGATTTCTTCCCATTCCTCAGGTGTGTCTTTGAAAGGAGGTCGCACATCCATTTGGAAGAATATCTCACCTTGAGCTGCACGTTGTTTAATGGCTGATTTCAATTCCTCAAAACTTTGCATTGTGTGTTCTTGAATGAGAATTTCGCTAAGTGTGAGCATATCTATTATTGTCGATTGGCAGTTAATTATGGTTGTCTTTAAGTGTATGTTCAGACGGCGGTATGACTGAACGCTCTATCATAAGATCGCACACGATACATGACTCGTTGCTGATCGGGTATATTCCCATCAGTAAAGGCGCTGCGTGCGTGCAGTATGTTATTGCATATTAAACCTTCGCCGGCACTGAGAGTATAACGTAGGGAGATATCGTCATTAATCAGCTGCTCTATGCGCATCAGCGCGTGTTCAAGGCATGGATCTTGTTTCCATTCGATACTGCGCGAGCGTGCGGTGTAACGCATCTGTAAATGTTGCGTGCGCGGATCCTGATAGAAAACAGGGCCAGATTGACGTGCCCTTAATTCCACACCATTTTCTATGTTGGCAGGAATGGTAAGTGCATCAGGCTGCATTAAAGCCTCAATCAAAGCAGGATCTTCATCATAGAGATGGATAAAAACGAGTTCATGATTGAGTAACATATTTTCACCACCGCTCAAGGCTGGTTGCTGACAATGCAAAATGAAGGCGCGTATTTGCTGATCAAGTGGATTGTAGTAGCCATCAGTATGCCAATTGAGGCGGCGATTGGTATACGGTATGTAACCACTGGCGCGGCCTAGAGACATCACTTTTAATGAGGAAACATTGTCATTATCCGCACATAAGTTACTGTCTAAATTGGACAGTCCAAACGTTTTTGCCAAGTGCCTGACACATTCTTTGTGGTTATGTTCAGGATCGACGCGGTAAAGGGCAAAATTATTTAGCTCACATTGCTGGGATAAGGCATGCAATTCTTCTTCAGAGGGACACAGGGGATTTTTTAGCTTAATTGTTGAGAGCGTAGTATAATCCGGCCAGTTTTGAAGTCGGGATTCACGCCATTGTGTGTAAGCGGTTTTAAAGTTGAGCATAGATGAGTATTCAGGGTGAACAGGGTAAGTGGCCTGCAGGAATGTATATTATAGCAAGATTAATCAGACCAATTTGCTCAGGTATTACGGTCTTGGCTGGTTGGTGGTAACTGTCTATTTTAAAAGAACTTTAATTAGATATGCCGGATTGACTGTGAGTCGGGTACTAAGCGCCATATCCCTGTTGAGATAAAGGCCATTTGGCCTCGCCCCCCATAGGTAGGATTTTGCTCACACTCGCTCAACTCTAGACTTCGGAACATAAATGACAGTCATGCATCTGGCTGTAATGTGGACAAACTAACCCTCTTTAGTTATTACGGTCGGTATGACTGAACGTGATCGATTTCAAAACTTTAGAGAATAATAAGGTAACTTAGGAGAATTGTAATGGCTGACCAACATCATGATACGCCAATGCTTGATGAGTTAGAAAACGGACCATGGCCAAGTTTTATTTCAGGAATCAAACGTTTACGTGATAAGCATGAGGATCAACGTATCTCAGGCATGGCCAACGACTTGTTGGGTCAGTTAGAGCATTCTTACGAGACGCGTAAGGGCTATTGGAAAGGTGGTACCGTCAGTGTATTCGGATATGGCTCAGGCATAATCCCACGTTTCTCAGAAGTTGGTAGTTCATTCCCAGAATCAAAAGAATTCCATACATTACGAGTCCAGCCACCAGCGGGGAATTACTATACTACCGATATGCTGCGTCAGCTTGGCGATAGCTGGGAGAAGTGGGGTTCGGGTCTGGTTACTTTCCATGGGCAGACAGGCAACATCATGTTTATTGGTACATCAACTAAAAATACTCAGCATTTCTTCGATGAGATCAATGAATACGGTTGGGACTTGGGTGGCGCTGGGCCATGTGTTCGAACAGGCATGTCATGTGTCGGTGCTGCTCGTTGTGAAATGTCTAATATCGACGAGATGAAAATACATCGTACTTTACTTAACAACTTTACTGATGACGTACACCGTCCAGCACTTCCTTACAAATTTAAGTTCAAGGTGTCTGGCTGTGGCAACGATTGCATGAACTCTATCGAACGCTCTGATTTTGCCATCATCGGAACATGGCGTGATGACATGAAAGTCGATCAGGAGGAAGTGAAAAAATTCGTTGCTCGCAAGGGTCGTGAATATGTAATCGATAACGTTATAACACGTTGCCCAACTAAAGCGCTTTCATTGAAAGACGATGACACCATGGATGTGGATAATCGTAACTGTGTCAGATGCATGCACTGCATGAACGTCATGGTAAAAGCGTTGTCACCAGGCGATGACAAAGGTGCAACTATCTTAATCGGTGGTAAGCGCACACTTAAGATTGGTGATTTGATGGGAACAGTTGTGGTTCCATTTATGAAGCTGGACACAGAGGAAGATTACGAAAAGCTCACTGAGATGGCAGAAGAAACTATCGACTTCTGGGCAGAAAATGGCTTAGAACACGAGCGTTGTGGTGAAATGGTAGAGCGAATCGGCTTAGTTAACTTCCTAGAAGGCGTGGGCATTGATGTTGATCCAAACATGATCAACGATCCACGTCAGAGTTCTTATGTTCGTATGGACGGATGGGACGAAGAGGCTGAAAAGTGGTTCAACCGTAAAGCGGAAGAAAAAGCTGCCAGCTAAGTTACCAAATACAGTTTATATTTTTTAACTTGAACGCTGTTTCGATGGTTAACATGTTCGGAACAGCAAACCTGTAAGATCAGGAGAATTTGATGTCGCAAGAAAATAGACCCCCTATTGAATCTGGATGTCCAGACGGATTTCAATACATGCACCCAGTTATGCGTAAGAACTATGGTGCGTGGGATTATCATGAGCACCCGCGTCCAGGTGTATTGCTTCACGTTGCAAAGAACGGAGAGCAGATCTGGACCGTGCGTGCAGGTACACAACGTATACTTGATGTGTTCACGTTAAGAACACTCTGTGACATTGGTGATAAATATGCCGATGGTTATGTTCGTTTCACCATTCGCTCTAACATCGAATATATGGTCTCTGACGAGTCTAAAGTCCAGCCTTTGATCGATGCGTTAGAAGCAGAAGGTTTCATCGTCGGCGGCACTAAGAACTCTGTTGCTATGATCTCGCATACTCAAGGCTGGTTACACTGTGATATTCCAGGCACTGACGCATCCGGTGTTGTTAAGGCCATGATGGACGAGTTGGTTGATGAGTTCCGTGAGAACAACATGCCTAACCGAGTTCATATCACGACTTCTTGTTGTCAAATTAACTGTGGTGGGCAGGGTGATATTGCTATTAACGTTCAGCATACTAAGCCACCTAAAATTAATCATGATTTAGTTTCTAACGTGTGTGAGCGACCGTCAGTTGTGGCGCGTTGTCCAGTTGCTGCGATTCGTCCAGCACAAGTGAATGGCAAGCCTTCACTAGAAGTCGACGAAAAGAAATGTATCTGTTGTGGTGCATGCTTTCCTCCATGTCCTCCAATGCAGATTAATGATGCTGAGCACTCCAAGCTTGCCATCTGGGTGGGCGGTAATCACTCAAATGCACGTGGTAAACCAACATTCCAAAAACTGGTTGCGGCGGGTATCCCAAATAATCCTCCAAGATGGCCGGAGGCTACAGCTATTGTTAAGCGTATCTTGCGGGCCTATAAAGAAGATGCTCGTGATTGGGAAAGAATTAATGATTGGGTCGAGCGTGTAGGTTGGCCACGATTCTTTGAATTAACAGAGTTACCGTTCACTAAGTTCCATATTGATAACTGGAGAGGTGCACGTCGTAGTCTTAACTCTTCTACTCATATTCGTTTCTAATAATGAGGTAGTTGATTGTGAAATATGGAATATTAGTTAACGAAGGACCGTATACCCATCAAGCCTCCGATTCTGCTTACAAATTTGCTAAGGCAGCAATTGATAAAGGGCATGAAGTGTTCCGCGTGTTTTTTTATCATGACGGTGTGAATAACGGCACAGCATTAGCTGTACCGCCTCAAGATGATCGTCACATTCCTAACCAGTGGTCTGAGCTTGCTAAAGATCATGGAGTGGATCTTGTGCTATGTGTGGCTGCAGCCCAACGTCGAGGCATTCTTGACGAAGATGAAGCTAAGCGTAACGGTAAAACGTCACACAACATGATTGAAGGTTTCCGTATCTCTGGTCTTGGCCAGCTGATTGAGGCCGGTATTCAAGCTGACCGTATGGTCGTGTTTGGCGATTAATAGGAGCAATGTGATGGAAAACGAAGGCGATCAAGTAGTTAAGAAGTTTATGTACATGAATCGTAAGGCACCCTATGGGACGATTTATGCATTAGAATCACTTGAAGTTGTGTTAATTGCTGCGGCATTCGATCAGGATGTAAGTTTAGTGTTTGCTGATGATGGGGTTTATCAGTTAACTAACAATCAAAGTACTGATGGGATTGGCATGAAGAATTTCTCACCAACATACTCTGCGTTAGGTGATTACGATATCAACAAGATCTATATTGAAAAAGAATCACTTGAAGAGCGTGGTCTAACATTAGAGGATTTACAGGCTCTAACTTATGAAGACGAAGATGATGATTGGGCAGAAAAAGACTCAATACATCTAGTTTCACGTGAAGAGTTGGCTGAAGTGATAGATCAACAAGACGTAGTATTTAGTTTTTAAAGGATTCGATATGGCAATGCTACACACAGTGAATAAAAGCCCATTTGAGAGAAATGCGCTTGAATCATGTATTCGATTAGCAAAAGCAGGCAGCTCTATTTTGTTAACTGAAGATGGAGTTATCGCGGCTATGCAGGGTACTAAGTATTCGAGCACAGTGATAGACGCGATGGCGAATATTACATTCTATGTGCTTGGTCCCGATTTAAAAGCGCGCGGGCTAAGTGAAAGTAATATTGTGGAGGGCGTCAAGGTAGTGGATTACGATGGTTTTGTGGACCTCACAGTCGACCATGAGTCGGTCCAATCTTGGCTATAAATTACTATCAACACGCGCTTAGCAAACTTAAATAGGAGAATATCATGGCAATAGAAGTTGACGGCCAAAGTTACGAAACTGATGAAGAGGGTTACCTTGCTGATCTAAACCAATGGCGTCCAGAGCTTGGCGAAGCAATGGCCTTGGCTGATGGCGCACCTCTTGATGAAGATCACTGGGAAGTAATTAATTTCCTACGTGAATATTATGAAGAGTACCAAATTGCACCGGCTGTTCGTGTGCTTACAAAAGCCATTGGTAAAAAATTAGGTAAAGAGAAAGGTAATAGTAAATATTTATATGAGCTATTTCCTTATGGTCCAGCGAAGCAAGCATGTAAGTATGCGGGTCTTCCAAAACCAACGGGTTGCGTGTAATCAGAACTGGAACATCTCAGTCATGATTTAAAAGCATCGTACCTGTATGAGTGTACGATGCTTTTTTAACACGCCGCTTATGATTCCTACCGTTAAAAATATTCAAAATCGATGTCACTAACGTTCGCAATATTATTTTATCTGGCAACAGCTATTCTTGTGTTTGGCTTGGCATTTCGCATACGCAAGTACATCATTACGCCTGCACCATTAAAAATACCAACAACCCCTGCGCCTACTACTAGAGGTGGAGTGGCTTTCAGAATGGTAAAAGAGCTCACTATCTTTGAGAGTTTATTTAAATCCAACAAGTGGATCTGGTTATTTGGTTGGTTATTTCATATGGGCATGTTGCTGGTGTTGCTTAGACATCTTCGTTATTTCACAGACCCAGTGTGGTGGTGGGTACAGCTGATACAGCCATTCGGAAAATATGCCTCAATACTTATGTTAGTTGGCCTTGCGGGTCTGCTGGCACGCCGCATCGTGGTCGATCGTGTGCGTTATATCTCAGCACCATCAGATTATTTGATGCTATTACTTATCATTGGCATAGGTGCCACAGGTGTTCTCATGACTTTCGTGACCAATGCAGACATCATTACGCTGAAAGACTATTTATTAGGTCTGATGGTGTTTGATATACGTACATTGCCGACGGATCCGATACTGCTTGTACACCTTTTCATGGTGATTGTTTTAATGGCAATCTTCCCGATATCAAAATTATTACATGCGCCGGGTGTGTTCTTTAGCCCAACGCGTAACCAAGTTGATAACCCGAGAGAGCGTAGACACGTGGCGGCTTGGGCAATCAAGCTAGAATCATCAGAATAAGAGAACGGTAATGGCTAAGGTAGAATTTGCAACTCCAGAACTCAAGGAATATCCGATTATTCCTAAGCTGCAAAAAGATGCGATGGCTCATAGTAGTCCTTTCGTGGCTAAGGAACAGTTTCAAACACCACTCGGTTACCCTGGTGAGTTAGTGGAAAACTGGAAAGAAGTCGCCATAAAAAGAATGGGTGAATTGACAGAGAAATATCGTTCTCTGCAAGTGTTTTTGGATTCATGTGTTAAATGTGGAGCGTGCACAGATAAATGTCATTACTACCTTGGCACTACAGATCCTAAAAACATGCCAGTGGCCCGACAGGATTTATTTCGTAAAGTCTATCGTCGTTACTACACTTTGGCAGGCAAGTTGGTTCCTAAGTTAGTCGGTGCTGAAGATCTTACCGAAGAGGTGCTAGATGATTGGTATACCTACTTTCATCAATGTTCTCAGTGCAGACGTTGTTCAGTTTATTGTCCTTACGGCATTGATACCGCTGAAATTTCTATGGCGGCCAGAGAGGTTATGGATTCCATAGGCAAAGGTCAAAAATACTGTAATGAAATTATCGGAAAGGCGCAGACACTAGGCAACAATCTTGGTCTTCCTGAGCCTGCCTTGGCTGATACGCTTGAAGGCTTAGAGGAAGATGTTGAAGATGAAACAGGGGTGGCAGTTAAGTTCCCACTGGATGTGAAAGGGGCTGATATTTTATTAATCACGCCATCGGCGGATTTCTTTGCTGAACCTCATATCGATGGTTTGATTGGATATGCAAAAGTCTTTCACGAAGCGGGTGCTTCATGGACGTTGAGCTCGTACGCAAGTGAAGCGGCCAACTTTGGTATGTTTATTGGCAGTTATGAAAATATGCGTACACTCGCGTTACGCATACGACAGGCGGCATTAGATTTAGGTGTTAAGCGTATTGTTTTTGGTGAGTGCGGTCATGCATGGCGTGTGGCCTATAGCTTTTTAAACACGCTTGCTGGGCCCTTCGATTTCTTAGATCCGAATTATCCCGTACCACAACATATCTGCGAATATACTCATGATCTGATACAAAAAAATGTGATCAAATTTGATAAATCAGAAAACGATCACATGACCCTCACCTATCATGATTCATGTAATGTGGCTCGTGCTTCTCGCATGGGTGATGAGCCAGGTGGTCAATTCACAATTCCTCGCGACATCATCAAAGCCACTTGTAATAATTTCTATGACATGCCAGAGCATGCCATCAAAGAAGGCACTTACTGTTGCGGTGGCGGTGGGGGTCTGCTGACAGATGACTTAATTGAGTTGCGTGTCAAAGGTGCATTACCACGCATGGAAGCACTCAAACATGTGACTGAGAACAATGGCGTCACACATATGGCAGCGATTTGTGCCATTTGCAAAAGCCAGTTTTCAAAGATTTTCCCATACTACGACTTTTCTTTGGACCAAGTAGTTAGTGTCCATCAATTAGTTAGTAATGCCATCGTGCTCACCCAAGAAGATTCTGGTGACACTGATGAAAGCAAAGAATCAGACGATGTCGAAGCGGCATAGTCTTACTGTTTTAAATTAATAGTTAGTTTAACTAGGAGCAAAGTTATGGCTACTTCAAAAGATGACATGTCTTATAAGTTAACCTTTAGAAAGTTTGAGGATGGCGACCATACATGGGGTAATTTTGGCGATCAAATTTTCGAGGGTGACAAGTCACATAAATGTCCGACATATGTGCATCGCACACCACCATGTCAAGGAAGTTGTCCGTCAGGTGAAGATATTCGTGGTTGGTTAGATATTGTGCGCGGTATCGAGAAGCCACCAGAGGGTATCACTATGCAAGAATATGCATTCCGTCGCTCCACGGATGCAAACCCATTCCCATCAATGATGGGGCGTGTATGCCCTGCGCCATGCCAGGAGGGTTGTAACCGTAATCACGTAGAGGATTTTGTAGGCATTAACTCTATTGAACAATATATTGGCGATACTGCAACTAACGAAGGCTTCAAGTACACTGCACCTGAGGCGCTATCAGGTAAACGCGTTGCGATTATTGGTGGAGGCCCAGCAGGCCTTGCTGCAGCTTATCAGTTGCGTCGCAAAGGCCATGCCAGCGTGATTTTTGATGATCATGAGGAATTGGGTGGAATGTTCCGTTACGGTATTCCTGGTTACCGTACTCCACGAGATTACCTAGACGCAGAGATACAGCGTATTTTAGACTTGGGTGATATCGAGACACGCATGAACACTCGTGTAGGTCGTGATGTCGCTATCGAAGATGTAGAGAAAGAATTTGATGCAGTAATTTGGGCATTAGGTTGTCAATCTGGTCGTAGCTTACCGGTACCAGGCGGCGACGCTCCAAACTGCGTATCTGGTGTGAAATTCTTAGAAGCATTTAACAAAGGTATCTTAAAAGTTACAGCTGATAAAGTTGTATGTGTGGGCGGTGGTGATACTTCAATTGACGTTGTATCTGTTGCACGTCGTTTGGGTCAAATCTCATCACTTGATAAAAAAGAGGCACCTGAGCATGTAATCGGTGGATATGTCGCTCATGACGCCGCTTATGCCGCTGCGCGTGAAGGCGCGAATGTGACATTGACTTCATTGTTCCAGCGCGAGGAAATGACGGCTGCAGAATACGAAGTACACGATGCAATCCATGAGGGTGTGCGCATTGACAATGGTGTTATGCCGATTGAAGTCATTTTAGATGATGATGGGCGTGCAAAAGCTCTACGTATGGCCAAATGTGAACTCGATGGTGGTCGTCCGACACCTGTCGAAGGCACTGAGTATGAAATTGAATGTGATTTAGTCGTGGCTGCGATTGGTCAGGGTGGCGATCTAGAAGGTCTAGAAGATTATGATAATGGTCGAGGACTGATTGATGCCGATAATCATTATCAAGTTCCTGGCAAAGAAGGTCATTTTGTATGTGGTGATATCATTCGACCACACCTGCTTACCACAGCAATTGGTCAAGCATCTATTTGTGCTGATAGTGTGGATTTCTACCTTAGCAATAAAGAATATAACAAGCGTCCTAAAGTTGATGTGCATCACTTTGATCTACTCTCTAAGTTGAAAGAAACTGGGTTAGAGCCAGTGGCCTATCAAGATGGAGAAATCCGTGGTTCTGATGAAAGTGAAGCATTAGTTCACAACTATGAAGATCGTTCAGCCCAAGAAATTATTTCTGCAGATAGATTGTTCTTGGGACATTTTGAATTCACACCACGTGCACAGCGTAACTCTGTTGTACCAAGTGCAGAAGAAGTACTAGGTCACTTTGAAGAGCGTTTAATCGCGCTCAGTGAAGAGCAAGCCATTGAAGAAGCCGGTCGATGCATGAGTTGTGGTATGTGTTTCGAGTGTGATAACTGTGTGATTTATTGTCCACAAGATGCGGTTTTCCGTGTTAAGAAAGATAAGTCAACTACAGGTCGATATGTTGATACTGATTACAGTAAGTGTGTGGGTTGTCATATCTGTGCCGATGTATGCCCTACAGGCTATATCGACATGGCGTTAGGTGATCATTAATAAAATAAACACAAGTTCTACTAAACGAGTCAATTAGTTAAAATGAAATCTATTACTCAGATTTGTGCATTAGTTCTAATATTAATGATGATAGTTTCACCGGTGGTGGCAGATAGCAGCAAAGTGCCTCCACCCAAAGGTGAGCAATGTGTTGAAGAAACAGAATGGATGCGTATTCATCATTTTGAAACGATTCTTCATCAACGAGATGAGACCGTTTTAAAAGGTATTCGCACCACCAAGCATAGCCTTAAAAATTGTATTGATTGTCATATCACCGCTAATGAAGAGGGTGAGTATGCACGCTATTCCAACAAAGAAGAACATTTCTGCGCTACTTGTCACGAGTTCGCCGCAGTTAGCATCGATTGTTTCCATTGTCATTCTGATCGACCTGAATCGGCCGTGCGAGAATCTATCGAAAAGTACAAGAAAGATGGTATAAATCCCCATCATGGCGATCATTCCAGTGCCAATGATTTAATCCTTAAGAGTAAGTTACTGTCGGCCCAATAATAATGAAAAAACTAGTCAGTAAAGCCTATAAACTATTGAGAACTAAAGACACCACACCTGATCAGAGTAAAAGATCATTCATGGGGGGGGTTGCCGGTGCAGCAGGTTTAGCTGTGGCGCCAGGGGTAATGTTATATGAAACTGCTCAAGCTAAACCCCTAGACGAAGCAGTCACTGATCAAGTGCGATGGGGTATGCTAATTGACGTTAATTCATGTTCAGATGACTGCAATGCTTGTGTTGACGCATGTAATGATGAGCACGGTTTGTGGCCAGATAAAACTTCTATGACGGATTCTCAGTGGATCAGAAAACTCACAGTCAGAGACCCGCAAACTGAGCACAGTCAATCATTCCCAGTAATGTGTCAGCATTGTGAGAATCCTCCTTGTGTTGATGTATGTCCTACGGGGGCATCCTTCAAACGAGCTGACGGTATTGTATTGGTCAATATGCACACATGTATCGGCTGTCGTTACTGCATGATGGCGTGCCCCTATAAGGCAAGATCTTTTGTACATAAAGACTTGTATGACCAGCTACCTAATACACCACGTGGCAAAGGCTGTGTGGAGAGCTGCAATATGTGTGTACATAAGCTTGATGCGGGTGATGACACCACAGCCTGTGCACAAGCATGTCAAAAAGATGGTCATCAAGCTATCGTATTTGGTGATCTTAATGATCCACAAAGTGAAATTTCACAACGTCTTAAATCTCATGGCGGCACACAGATACGTGCTGATTTGGGTTTGAATACTGGCGTTAGATACCAGGGCATTTAAGATTATGGATACTATTAGATACAGTGCTATTGCGGCTCGTTCCAGTAAATTTTGGGCTTTACTAGCAGGGCTTGCAGCCATCATAGCTATTGGGGGTTTGTCAGCTCATCATATGGAAACTCATGGGCATGTTATCACCGGTATGAATAACCAAATTGTATGGGGACTGCCGCATGTTTTTGCAATTTTCTTGATCGTTGCTGCTTCAGGTGCACTGAATGTTGCCTCAGTGGCTTCTGTATTTGGTAAAGTCGAATATAAACCTCTGGCAAGATTATCAGCCTTATTGGCGCTAGCGTTGTTGGCAGGTGGGTTGGCTGTGTTGGTGCTGGATCTTGGGCGCCCAGATCGTTTGCTGGTAGCAATGACCACGTATAATTTCAAATCTATCTTTGCTTGGAATATTTTCCTATACACGGGGTTTTTTGTGATTGTGGGGATATACATGTGGTGGATGATGGATTACCCGATGATGAAGCACAGTAAGAAAGCTGGTTTAGCTGCTTTTATTTGGCGTTTGATACTGACTACAGGTACTGGATCAATTTTTGGTTTTCTGGTTGCTCGTAGTGCGTACGATACTGCTATGCTCGCGCCCATGTTCATTATTATGTCGTTCGCATTTGGATTAGCCTTCTATTTATTAGTTTTGATGGCGGCATATAGCTGGACTGATAGACCGCTTGGTGAATATATTCTTAATAAACTAAGAAATCTGCTCGGCGTGTTCGTTGCTAGTGTGTTGTATTTTGTTGCTGTTTATCATGTGACTAATCTCTATGCGACAGAGCATCATGCAGTTGAGAAGTTTTTACTTCTTGAAGGGGGGATCTACACTCAGTTATTTTGGATTGTACAAGTTGGGCTGGGGGGGCTAGTGCCTCTGGCCTTGATCTATGCGCCACAATTTAAGAACTGCCAAAACAGCCTCATTGCTGCGTGCGCATTGGTTTTGATGGGCGGTATGGCTCAGGTGTATGTAATTCTAGTCGGTGGTCAAGCCTTCCCACTAGAAATGTTCCCTGGAATGGAAGTCAGTAGCACATTTTTCGATGGAGTAGTTGGTGAATATGTTCCTAGTATTTGGGAAACATTGCTTGGTGTTGCAGGTGTCGCTTTATCATTATTAATCGTAACTGTCGGCGTTGCGATTTTACATTTTCTTCCAGATTCATTGGCAGATAACGTTACTCAAAGTAAATAAAGTTATCTATCTGATCAGATAATCATTGGCCGCTTGTGATACCTTTACTAGCGTTACTTAATAGTTGCCATAGGTAGTGATTTATCCGGGTTTAAAATATTATTACGGTCAAATTGTGCTTTAATGGCATGCATTAAGTTGATCTCATCTTGTCCTAATTCCATTGCCATAAAATCCCTTTTGGTTATTCCAATCCCGTGTTCACCTGAGAGTGTGCCATTGAGTTCAATAGTTAAAGCAAATATGGCTTTAAGACAAGACTGTGCATGCTTATTCTCTATCTCATTGTTTGCATCGTACATGATATTCACATGAAGGTTCCCGTTTCCAGCATGACCAAAATTGACAATAGGCAATTGATACTGGTCAGATAATGTGTCTACCTGGCGAATAAATTCCGCCAGATTTGGAATGGGGATCACGATATCTTCATTGATTTTATTAGGTGCTATGGTGCGAAGAATAGGTGATAAGGCTTTGCGTGCCGTCCATAGTTTGGTCTTTTCTGCTTGAGTTTCAGCTTGTTGGATTTCAATCAAGCTTTCATGTTGTAACGCCTGTTCAATTTCATTGAATGAATTTATGAGTGAGGACGTAGATCCTTCAATATTGATCATTAAACAGGCTTGGGCGGTTTTTGCTAATAGCACATCGGTGTGTTGGTTAATCAGCTGTATCGCATGATGATCCATAAATTCAATAGCAGCAGGTCGTTCGCGCAATGCTGTGAGTTTCTCTATAGCAACACAGGCACCATGTGTGTCAGAGTACAGAACACGTAGAGTTTTAGTATGTTGGGCAAGTGGCAAAATCTTTAATTCCGCTTCGGTAATTATTGCGAGTGTTCCTTCTGACCCGATAAGTAATCGTGTGAGATCGTAGCCAACGACGCCTTTGCTGGTGATACTGCCGGTGTTAATGGATTCGCCATTACCCGTTACAGCTTTTAGTTGTAATGTATTGTCTCTAGTAGTGCCATATTTAACTGCTCTTGGTCCTGCTGCATTGCATGCTAGATTACCACCGACCGAGCAATATGAAGCACTGCTTGGGTCAGGCGCCCAGAAGAATCCGCGCTCATGCAAATAATCTTGTAATACTTGATTGGTAATACCAGTTTGAACTCTAATACTAAGATTGCCTTGATTAAAACTGATGATCTTGTTCATGCGCTCAAGTGAAATGACAATCCCATTGTGTGTGGGTACTGAAGCCCCCGTGGTACCCGTGCCCCGTCCACGAGCTGTTAATGGAATATTGTGCTGGTTACATAATTGCACACAGTCTACAACCTGTTGATGATGGGTCGGCAATACAACCGCATCTGGTGGTGAGTGTAATTTACTATTGTCATAGCCATAGGGCCAACAATTAGCGGTCTCGGTGAACAGCTGATCATGATGAAAAATAGTGCCTAGTTGTGAAATGATTGTTTGAGAGAGAGCCATAGAATAATTTTAAACATTAAATGCGTTATTTATCCATTGTGGGGGTTGATTAGGAGATAGTGCCACAATATCAAAACGTAAGGGACAATCAGTAGGATGCGCAGTTAAGTAATGATTGGCGCTAAAAATGATTTTACGTTGTTTAGCTCGATTAACGGACTCAGCCGCACTGCCATAGGTGTTATTCTTGCGATAACGAACTTCGACAAATACGAGTGTATCTGAATCCTGCATAATCAAATCAATTTCACCATGCCGACAGTGGTAGTTACGAATGATTAATACTAGTCCATTTTGGATGAGAAAACTGCAAGCAATATCTTCTGCCTTTTTACCGGTTAGTTTAGTATTCATCAAAGTTTATACAATAGATCATCGTGTTAGGTTTTTAAGGTGCCTAGGACGACCATTAATGAATTTTCCCCATAACAATTCTCGATATAATCGGTTGTTATCACGCATACTGAGTTGTCCGGCAAGACCTGAATATGAAGAGTTTTGTATCGATAGTAGGGTGGTGATTTGCATTGGTAGATTATAAGCGTCTATGCCCAGAGCAGCGAAACGTGGATGATCTTTATAATCTCTGCCAGTTTCAATTTCTAATAGTTCTCGTAACATTGCATCATCTAATTTGGGTGTCAGTATCCATGGGATATCACAATACATAACACCATTGATATCACGGTCTTTAGTGATGTTCTCAGTCCCAGAAAAAATATGTGAGGTGCTGAAGACGCTTAAATCCGTGCCGAAATGATAATTAATCTGAGGTCGGATAAGACGAGCAATTTGAGGGGGGGCGATAAGAAAAATGGCCTGTACATCTTGGCGTCGACGGGGTTGATGCTTGATCTTAACTGCAAGCGCACTACGCAATCGTTGATAACGTTGCTCACTTTCTGAGATGAGCAAAACAGTCTTCAGGGTCTCAGAGAAGTCTACGTCTGCAGCTGTATACAATTGTGTATCTAAGACTTGTCCACCCAGTTCCTCATAGCGTTCAAAGAAGGTTTGACTGAGACGTTCTTCCCATGCTCCATGTGCTGATAATATGAGTGCTTGTTTATGTCCACTTTGTATCATGCGATCTGCTACCTGATTAGCTTCATCTTCAGGCAAAAGTCCGAACTGATATATGTTGTTAGGTGTGAGGATGTGTTGCGGAAGATAATTTAATGTCAGTGTTGGCAAGCTGATTTCACCTTGAGTGGCCAAAATCTCCACAGCTTGTTTGTCCAATGGACCAATGACATATTGAGCGCCTTCTGAGACGGCTAGCTGATAGTGCTTGAGAATATCTTCTGCTTGAGCACCTGTGTCATACAACACAATGTCTGGATTATATCGCGAGTCATCATTCAATTCTTTAGCTGAAAGAATTGCTGCATAGATAACATTGGCGATTTTGCTGTATGGCCCACTCATAGGCAGCAGCACAGCTATTTTTTCTGGTATGACAAAATAATTTGTATACTCACTGATAATTTTTTGTATGAGTGCATTGCTTATTAGTTGGTTGGGGTAATGGTTACGCCATTGATCCAAGGAGGCTTTAAGCTGTTGTTGGTTTTCGTAACTGATGCGCTGTGTTTTGGCAAGTGCTGTCCATGCGACTAATGTGCTATTTTCGGTTTGTAGCCAAGCGTTGAGTTCTGGATCTGTTATATTCGTTAATAGTTGCCACAATGCGAGTTGATTTTTTTCAAAGGCGGATTTATCTTGAAGCATTTCATTGAGCTGTAAATGAGCATCTACCGCTAGTTGTTGTTTCCCTAGTGCTGTGTAACTAATTGCACTAATCTCCAACAATTGCTGTTGTTGTGAATTATCAAGCCGCGCTGTGTTTAGGCTGTCGATAAATGGTAGCGTGCTACTCCACTGCTCAAAGTGAGCATAGTTCGTCAGCATGGCTAATTGGTAACGATTATATTGTTGAGCTTGTAAGGCCTTGATATTAACGCGTCTAAGCGCCTTCATGGCTGAATCATATTGCTCGATTTTTTGATAGAGCTCTGCGGCTTTTAATAAATAAGTGGCCTTGTCTTGCGCTTCCGACAACTCGACAATTTGTAAATACAGCTGTGCGGCTTGTTCATATTGACTGGCATATATCCACTGTTGTGCTTGGCTGGTTTTAATGGCAATTTGTTTGTTGTTATCGCGAGTGATGTTGGAGGTGCAGCTATTCAACACCAATAGGCATGTCAATGCCGCGATGCTATATGATAAGGTGAGCGTCTTATTTTTATTCATTATCATGTGATTGTTAGCCTTGCAATAACGTGGGACCTATCACGTCAGCCGGATTAGTATTTTGTCTATACTCTATATTGTTGCAACACCAATTGGAAATCTTAAAGACATCACTTTGCGCGCATTAGAGACACTGCGCACGGTACAACTGATTATTGCTGAAGATACGCGTGTGACAAAAAAGTTATTGCTAGCTCATGGTATTGATCAACAGTTGCTATCTTACCATCAACATAATTCGTCGCAACGCGATCCACAGATACTTGATAAGCTTAAAGCGGGAATAGATATTGCGTTAGTAACGGATGCGGGGACGCCACTGTTGAGTGATCCTGGTCATTCTTTGGTGGCATTATGTCGACGACATCACATTCAAGTGGTGCCCATTCCTGGTGTTAGCGCATTGACAACGGCTCTCTCAGTCAATAATTTCAATGTGACGAAATTCAGTTTTGAGGGCTATCTGCCAGCCAAACAGTCTGCTCGACGACATACTCTGTCTGAACTCTCGGTTTTACAGCAGCCCATCATATTATACGAGACTAAGCATCGCATTATTGATGTGCTCAAGGATATGCGTGATATCGTCGGACCAAATCGATTGATCATGGTGGCGCGTGAATTAACCAAACTGCATGAACAAATCGTGAGTGGTACCGTGCAGCACATACTCGCACAGTTTGAACGACAGGATATACCTAATCTAGGCGAATATGTGATTTTAATGATGGGGGATGATGGCGAATATCTGCAGCGATGTGAAATTGAGCGCGCACGTGATTTATTTTCTGTTGTGTGTCCTGTGATTACACACAAAGCAGCAGTAGAATTGGCGCGTTCTATGACGACTTTGCCCAAAAACCTGCTCTACAGCCTGGCCGTTGAGTATTACCCAGAGTAATTTTCCGATGTCGACTGATTTAGTGATAAAATTATGTCGAGAGTTAATCGAGGCAGTCGCTATTATGAGAATAATAGAGGAAAGTCCGGGCTCCACAGGGCAAAGCGCCAGGTAACGCCTGGAGGGCGTAAGTCCATGGAAAGTGCAACAGAAAAGATACCGCCTGATGATTCAGGTAAGGGTGAAATGGTGTGGTAAGAGCGCACCGCAATTTTGGTAACAAAATTGGCATGGTAAACCCCGCTTGGAGCAAGACCAAATAGGAGAGCAGGCTGAGTGCCGCATGTGGTCCACATGGCTCTCGGGTAGGTCGCATAAGGTATTTGGTGACAAATATCTCAGATGAATGACTGTCCACGACAGAACCCGGCTTATTGATTGACTCTCAATTATAATAACTTAAAGTAATCTCTTAACAAGGCTATTCAACCTGTTAATCCACCTAAATATTCACCTTTAAAGCCTCTATTATGTCTCCTAAGTTACTGTCTTAAAAGGGGAAAACACTCTCTTAATCAGCTGTTTTTGCTTGCTTTTTACTGCGCTCGTTCCTATAGTGTGAGAAAGTGGGAAAAAGTGGTTTTTAGTGAAAAATGAAGGCAAAAGAGCATGTTTAGAGGGATTACATCAACAACAATTGACGCAAAAGGGCGCATCAGCATCCCCACCAAGCATCGTGAGGAAATTAACGCTGCCTGTGGCGGTCATCTGGTCGTTACAGTTGATATTGATCGTTGTTTACTCCTCTATCCATTGCCTGAATGGGAGCGTGTTGAAGCGGAGTTACTGAGTCTACCTAATGCTAGAAAACAAGTCAGACGTTGGCATCGATTATACCTTGGCTATGCCAAGTCTTGTGATGTTGATACTCAATCACGTGTGTTATTACCCAATGAATTAAGAGAGTTTGCTGGTCTGAAGAAAAACGTATTTCTGCTCGGTCAGGGGAATAAATTTGAGCTTTGGGATGAGCAAACCTGGAATGAAAACACTCAGGAATGGCTAGATGATGAAGCTGCTTCTGATGATGGTGAGTCAGTTCTTGATCGGATTATTTTATAAATATGTCTGTGCAAGCGCATGTACCTGTCATGTTGAAAGAATCGAAGCAGGCTTTGGATATTAGACCAGAGGGGAAATATTTAGATTGTACTTTTGGTCGTGGTGGACACAGTGAGGCTTTTTTGCAGAGTTTATCGGCTCGGGGTTGCTTGTATGTGATCGACCAAGATGAAGCTGCTATCCAAACGGCTCGACAGAAATATGCAGAAGATGAGCGAGTAACGATTTTGCATAACAGCTTTGAAGATCTTGGTCAGATAGGGGAGCAGTATAATTTGCTAAACAATACTGATGGCATATTTTTTGATTTAGGAGTGTCTTCTCCTCAATTAGATGAGGCTGAAAGAGGTTTCAGTTTCACTCAAGATGGGCCACTAGATATGCGTATGAACAATACTACAGGGCTGACAGCTCAACAGTGGTTAGCGCAATGCTCTGTGCCAGAGCTAATAGAAGTGTTGCGCAATTATGGAGAGGAGCGTTATGCGAAAAAGATTGCAACTCAAATCATGCAGGCGCAACAGATTCAGCCACTGAGTAGTACTTTGCAGTTAGCGGATATTATTAAAAGTTGTTATCCAAAGTCTCATCAAGGAATACATCCAGCGACACGGAGTTTCCAAGCTATAAGAATCGCTGTAAATCGAGAATTGGATGCTTTATCGAGTGCCTTGGATGCGGCTTATCAACTATTGAAGACTTCTGGAAGACTGGCGGTGATTAGTTTTCACTCGCTTGAAGATAGAATAGTCAAGCGTTTCATACGTAACACATTGCCAAAACCGCTCGCTAAATTGCCAATTCCTCATCAGTCAGCATTGCATCTTAAGCCAATTGGAAAGTTGCTGCGTCCAGCACAGGAGGAGATCAATATAAATCCTCGTTCGAGAAGTGCACGCCTGAGAGTTGCAGAAAAGGTGTTTGAATGAGTTTGCGTTTATTCATAAGTGTTTATCTGTGTGTGGTGATAGCAGCCTCAGGGTTAGCATATAGCAAACATTTGCAACGTCGGTATTTTATAGAGTTGCAGGCACTACAACTTAATCATAATAGATTGCAAACAGAATGGGAGCAGCTTTTACTTGAGGAAAGTGCATGGTCGAATGAAATACGTATAGAGAAAATAGCCACGCAAAAGCTAGGTATGCAGGCTTTAGATTATTCCGATCTTGTTATGTTGGAATTAGACTAAATGAAAAAAGCAACTACTAATATGTTTCAAGGACGCAGATATTTTGTTTTAGCTGTGATCTTGTTGATATTTGTATTGCTGTTCATGCGAGCGATACAACTGCAATGGTTAGAAGCAGAATTTTATGAACAAAAGGGGATAAAAACACAGATAGGTGTGGTTGAGATGCCAGCACATAGAGGGGTGATTAATGATCGTCACGGTGAAGCTTTAGCTATCAGTACCCCAGTGTACTCAATATCAGCTAATCCGAGAGTGATTTTAAATAATCTAGACTCTGTCAAATTGGCCTCCAGTATTTTACAACTTGATGAGGTCCAATTAATTAAAAAAATCCAACAAAAAGCAGATAAGTACTTTGTTTATTTAAAGAGACATGTACCACCAGATGTTGCAGAAGCTATTCTAGAAAAAAAGATAACGGGAATCTCTGTGAGTGAGGAATATCGTCGTTATTATCCTGCAGGTGAAATGTTAGCTCATGTGGTGGGTTTGACAAATATTGATGGCAAGGGAATTGAGGGTGTAGAGCATGCTTATGATGACTGGTTGCATGGTGAGCCTGGCAGCAAGCGCGTCATAAAAGATGGACGCCGACAGGTGATTGCTGACGTGGAGTTAATAGAGGCGGCTAAGGAAGGCAGAGAACTGCAATTGTCAATAGATAAGCGTATTCAGTATTTGGCTTATCGTGAGTTACGTCATGCAATTCAATTACATGCAGCACAATCAGGCTCTGTAGTTGTGTTATCTGTTGATACAGGTGAAGTATTGGCGATGACAAATTTGCCGGTGTTTAATCCTAACGATCGTCGTTACGCAAAATATAATGAAATGCGTAACCGTGCTATTACTGATCGCTTCGAACCCGGCTCAACTATTAAGCCGTTTTTAATAGCAGCGCAATTAGAGTCTGATTTTACTCAAATTCAGAGGCAGATTGATACTGCACCAGGTTATTACCAGTACGGTGAGTTAGAGGTAAAGGACGCTAGAGATTATGGTCGTGTTGATCTTGCAACCTTGATAGCTAAATCGAGTAATGTGGGGGCAGTTAAAGTTGCATTAAGTATGGATCCCTCACAAATCTGGTCGATTTATCAGGCGGTGGGATTTGGTCAGCTAAGTGGTTCGGGCATCACGGGAGAGAGTGAGGGCGAATTAAAGAACTACTCTGAGTGGAATAAACTGCAACATGCAACGATTGCCTATGGTTATGGTTTAAGTACCACAACTTTACAACTCGCACGCGCTTATTCTGTGTTTGCTAATCGCGGTGTTTTGTATCCAGTTTCGTTTATTGTTCAGCAAGAGAAGCCGCTGGGTATTCGAGTGATGTCGGCTGAAACTGCACAAGCCGTATTACATATGATGCAAGCAGTTATATCAGCTGGTGGCACTGGTCACCGTGCACGGATGAAGGCTTATTCTTCTGCAGGCAAGACGGGAACCTCTAAGAAATCCATTCAAGGTGGTTATTCTGATACTGACTATGTTGCATTGTTTGCAGGTTTAGCGCCTTTCAAGCAGCCTAAGATAGTCGTTGTTGTCATGATTGATACACCCACACAAAACGGTTATGCGGGTGGCCAAGTAGCTGCCCCTGTGTTTGCCAATATTGCAGAAGGCACACTTAGATTAATGAATGTAGTGCCAGATCAGATTAACTCTAATGAAGGCCAGATGGCACTAGCAGTGGGTGGCGTCAAATGATAGTTCATCACACTAGATCTAGTTGGCAACTTTCTGAGTTGTTATCAGAGTGGGCATTAATTGAGTCATGTGATGATATTTTTGTGGATGGGATTTCTGAATATAGTCGGGATACTCAAAAAGGGGATTTATTTTTAGCGCATAAAGATAATCAATATGTAGAAGATGCCATGCAACGGGGTGCAGTGGCAGTGTTATGTGATGATCAAATTAAGTCATCAATAGATGGATTAGGTTTGAGCATCCCTGTATTTGCGATAGATAATCTAGCTGATCATAGCTATCAAATTATTGAACGTTTTTATCAACAGCAACAAAATCCGCTGCAAACGGTGGCGATAACTGGCACTGATGGCAAAACATCAGTAGCACATATACTGGTGCAGGCTTTAGATGCGATCGGTGGCCGGAATGCTTTAATTGGAACATTAGGTTGTGGCTATATAGATGCATTGGTAGCTAGTGACCACACGACACCTAGTACAGCGAGAATTGCCCGCGAATGTCAACAGTTACAGGAAGATGCATGTCAGATAGTGGCCATTGAGGCATCTTCACATGGCATTCAGCAAGGTCGTTTGAGAAACACATTAATCCATACTGCAGTTCTGACTAATATCACTCGTGATCATCTCGATTACCATAAGACATTAGAAGATTATATTCAGGCTAAGGCCCAATTATTTTTTGCTTATCAACCAGAAAATGGCGTACTGAATATTGATGATGATATTGGTAAACAATGGGCACAAGAGCTTTCATCAAAAATTAAAATTTTCACTTATTCTGCATCTGACTCAAACGCTGATATTAGTCTTAAAAAAGCTATATATCATGCGCGTGGTATGGATATAGATGTCAACATACAGGGTCATGATTATCATTTGAGTATTTCTTTGTATGGATCATTTAATGTGTTGAATATCTTGGCAGTGATAGCGATATTAAAAAGTCTGGGTAAGACTGATGTGCAAATTATCCAAGCGCTAGAACTGGTTAAAGCGGTGCCTGGTCGCATGCAATATATTGATAATGAAAAAATGCGTTCTGTATTCGTCGATTACGCACATACACCTGCAGCATTACAAGCTGCAATTAATGCTGTGCGAGAACACTGTGATGGACGTTTAATTTGCGTGTTTGGTTGCGGTGGAAATCGCGATCAGGGTAAGCGTCCTCAGATGGGAGAGGTGGCTAGTCGCTATGCTGATGAGATAGTCATTACTTCAGATAATCCGCGTTATGAAAAGCCACAAGATATTATTGAGGCTATTGCTGATGGTTGTATGAGTTCATCTCATATAAGCAAGATTGTTGCTCGTGATCAAGCTATTTCATATGCATTAGAATCCTCACAAGCTCATGATGCAATTCTCATTGCAGGTAAAGGCCATGAAAAATTCCAGTCCATAGGTGATGAAGAAATTGCTTTTGATGATGTGCATGTCGCGCAAAAAGCTTTGCAAGAGGTGGCCTATGGATAGCCAACTTTTACTCAGTGAAATCGCTGAGATGGCTGATGGCCAATTGATCGGTGCCGACATCAAAGTTGATGGCTTCACTACTGATACTCGACAGCTGGAATCAGGCGATTTATTCATTGCCTTGGCAGGTGAGAAATATGATGGGCATGACTTTATTCATGCTCAGCTATCATCTCAGGTTAAAGCGCTATTCGTCCATCGCGAGGTTGACTCCACACTGCCGAAAGTAGTGGTGAAAGATACACTAAAAGGCCTGTCCTGTTGGGCGACAGCATGGCGTCACCACGTCGATCCCTATGTGATTGCTGTCACTGGTAGCAATGGTAAAACCACGGTTAAGCAAATGCTTGCTAGTGTGTTCGCGCAAGCTGGCAAGACTTATTGCACCCGAGGTAATTTAAATAATCATATCGGTGTGCCTCTGACGCTGCTGCAATGTAAAAAAGATGCGGAATATGCAGTCATTGAAATGGGGGCAAATCACATTGGTGAAATTGATCATCTGAGCCGATTAACGCAGCCCAACATTGCCATCATTACTAATGCAGGTCCTGCTCATTTGGAGGGCTTTGGTTCGCTAAATGGTGTAGCTCATGGAAAAGGCGAAATTATCAATGGCTTGATGGATGCAGGTCATATCATTCTCAATGCTGATGATAAGTATTGTGCGTTTTGGTTGCAGAAAGCTGAGCATGTGCATGCGGTGACTTTTGGTTTTTCACAGCAGGCTGATATTCGCGGGCAATTGAATGGGCAACAATTATCAGTGTACATAGACGAACAAGCACTCTTGATCAATTTACCTTTGCCTGGACGTCATAATGCATGTAATGCCTTGGCTGTTGTTGCAGCCGCCAGTGTTGCCGGTCTTTCAGCACAACAAATACGTCAGGGCTTGGAGCAAATGCATCAAGAGAGTGCGCGTTTAGAATTTAAGCGCACCTCACAAGGCGCACAAATTATTGATGATAGTTATAACGCTAACCCAGCATCTTTAAAGGCTGCAATTGAAGTGTTATGTGCACAATCAAGACAAGCATGGTTGGTGTTAGGTGATATGGGTGAGCTTGGCGCTGAGGAACTATCTATTCACGAACAAATGGGAAAGTTTGCGAAGTCAGCGGGCATTAAAAAACTATTTGCTCTGGGTGAATTAAGTCGTTATGCCGTGCAAGGTTTCGGTGAGGGGGCTATTCATTTTGAAACTCATCAGCAGCTTAGTGATGCACTTACTCAACAGCTTGAACAAGACTGCAGCGTTTTAGTGAAAGGATCAAGGTCCATGCAAATGGAAAAAATAGTTGAAGCAGTAACACATCTTCAATCGTTGCATTAGGTAGAGAGATATATGCTTTTATATTTATTTGAATATTTAGAACAGTTTAATAGCTCATTCAATGTATTTGGCTACCTCACACTGCGTTCTATATTAAGTGTTTTAACTGCACTTATTATTTGCTTTATCACCGGGCCGATGATGATTAAACGTTTCACAGATCGCAGTATTCGTCAGAATATTAGAGATGATGGACCTGCGACTCATCATCTTAAAGCGGGCACGCCCACCATGGGAGGTGTCTTTTTATTACTAGGCGTGTTGATTAGCACTTTGCTTTGGGGTGATTTATCTAATCGTTATATCTGGATTGTATGTTTTGTGACGTTCTCTTATGGCGCTATCGGTGCATTTGATGACATCAAAAAGTTAGTCAAAGGTAATGGAGAAGGAATCTCGGCAAGGTTGAAGTTTTCTCTACAATCGATTGTAGGCATTATCACAGTTTATTGGTTATTCAGTAGCGCCCAAACGGCAGCTGAAACGAGTTTATATGTGCCATTTTTCAAAGACTTCATCATACAGATGGGGCCATGGTTTATGTTGTTGTCTTACTTTGTAATTGTAGGTTCGAGTAATGCTGTCAACCTAACTGATGGCCTAGATGGTCTTGCAATCATGCCGACAGTTATGGTGGCTGGGGCATTAGGAGTATTTGCTTATCTGAGTGGCCATTCGGCGTTTTCAGAGTACCTTGCCATTCCATACTTACCACTAGCGGGAGAGCTAATTATATTTTGCGCAGCGATCGTGGGTGCTGGTTTGGGATTTTTATGGTTTAACACTTATCCTGCTCAAGTCTTCATGGGTGATGTTGGTGCGCTATCGCTTGGGGCGGCATTGGGTACAGTTGCCATTTTGGTTAGACAAGAAATTGTATTAGTGATTATGGGAGGTGTATTTGTTGTAGAGACAGTCTCTGTGATGATGCAGGTGGCATCTTATAAATTAACTGGTAAGCGTATATTCAAGATGGCGCCATTACATCATCATTTTGAATTACGCGGTTGGGCTGAGCCAAAAGTCATTGTGCGTTTCTGGATTATCACCATTATTTTAGTATTGATTGGTTTATCTACATTAAAGATTAGGTAATTACAATGAATCAGTGTTCAATGCAAAGCAATAATATCAACTACCTTGTGGTAGGCGCAGGCATGACAGGCCTGTCTGTGGTGTCTTATTTGCGTGCGCATGGACATGGTGTTCGGGTGATGGATAGTCGAGAACTTCCACCTAACGCAAAAAAAATACGATCATTATTGCCACCTAATGATGTGTGTTTTGGTGAATTCAAATGGGAATGGCTAGATAACACTGATGTGTTAGTTGTTAGTCCCGGAATCGATAGCCATCAACAACCCATACAATCTGCTAGTCAGCGGGGTATACAGGTTATTGGTGATATCGAATTGTTCGCGCAAGCAGCGACCAAGCCATATATTGCAATAACTGGATCTAATGGGAAAAGTACAGTCACAACATTAGTTAACAAATTGCTTCAAAGTCAGGGGATCAATGCCAAAGCGGGTGCCAATATCGGCAAGCCTGCATTGGATTTATTGGCTGATAAAGATACTGAAATTTATGTACTAGAGTTGTCTAGTTTTCAACTTGAGACTTGTCAGTCGTTGCAAGCTAGCACAGCAATTGTATTAAATGTGAGTGATGATCACCTTGATCGACATGCCGATTTTAATGCCTACAAGGCTATCAAACATTCTATTTATCAGAATGCAGAGCGCAAAGTTTTTTCTAGAATGCAAGATCATCTATCTATGACGTCAGCGTGCAGTTTTGGGCTTGATCAACCACAAAAGGGACATTATGGAATTTGTGATGATAGTCAAGGACAACAATGGTTAGTTTGTGGTGATTATAAAATTATGCCATCTGATCAAATTTCTTTGCTGGGCGAAGTAGGCAAATTGAATGTATTGGCTGCACTGGCCATTGTTGATCCTTATCTCAAAGATATGCCTGCAGCGATTAATACTATTCAAACGTTTAAAGGCCTAGCGCATCGTTGTGAGCAAATAGCTCAACACGATGGTATTACATGGATAAATGATAGTAAGGCGACCAACATAGGAGCGACATTAGCAGCTATTGAGGGATTAGAGTATCCATTGATTTTACTTTTGGGTGGTGTGCATAAAGGTGGGGCTGTGGATGGTTTGATATCTGTCATTAAGAATAAAGTGAAACAGGTCATCGTTTATGGCCGTGATGCGCATATATTTTTTCAAGCATTAAATGAGCATGTTGAAACTCAACAAGTTGATAGCCTACAACAGGCCGTTGTTGCAGCTTATGGTTATGCGGTTGATCAAGATACTGTGTTGTTGTCTCCGGCATGTGCAAGCTTTGATGCTTTTGATGATTATCGACACAGAGGTGATGTATTTCGTGAGACAGTACATCAATGTTTAAGTGGAGGTCTTGATGTACGTTGACTCTATGCCATCAGATTTGCATGGTTCGATTGCACGATTTATGGATGTGCAAATGTTTTTGGCAATTCTTATGATCGCAGGCATCGGTCTGATTATGTTGACCTCAACCACCATTGATATTGCTTATCGACTCCATGCCGATGACTTCTTTTATGTGAAGAAACAATTGGTATTTATGTCGTTGGGGTTAGCTTCGATTATTGTTGTGGCTAGAGTTCGTCTTGGTATATGGGAGCGATTGGGTCCGCTGCTCCTGTGTTTGGTCATAGTACTACTATTTTTAGTGTTAGTGCCGGGTATGGGTAGAACAGTTAATGGTAGTACTCGCTGGTTGATGGTAGGTCCTTTGGGTTTACAGGTGTCAGAATTCGCCAAGGTCGCCATGATAATTTACTTGTCAGGTTATTTGGTCAGGCACGCAGATAACGTGGAGACTAAATTAACAGCTTTTCTCAGTCCTATGACGGTGTTGGGTTTGGTCATCCTACTACTTATGTTAGAGCCTGATTTCGGTTCCGCTATGGTCTTTATGCTGATGATGTTTGGCATGATGTTTTTGTCAGGTGCTCGCATCTTGCCATTGATGAGTTTGATTGGTGCTTGTATCGCTTTAATGGTTTCTTTAGCTATTACTTCACCATATCGCATGCAAAGAATTATTGCCTTTATGGATCCATGGGCAGATGCTCAAGATAGTGGTTATCAATTGACACAAGCATTGATTGCGGTCGGTAACGGCGGTATTTCTGGTGTTGGTATTGGTGAAAGCGTTCAAAAATTATTTCATTTGCCGGAAGCTCATAATGATTTCATCTTCGCTGTATTAGCTGAAGAAATGGGTTTGATAGGTGTGGCGATATTATTACTTAGCTATTTCATTTTTATCTGGCGTTGTTTTGATTTGGGTAATAAAGCTCAGATACAACAAATGAAATTCGCGCAGAATATTGCTTACGGTTGCGGTATTTGGTTTGGTCTACAAACTGTGATTAGTTTATGTGTGAATATGGGCATGCTGCCAACTAAAGGTCTTAGTTTGCCATTCATCAGTGTGGGGGGGAGTAACTTGCTGGCAAGTTGTATCGCCATTGGATTACTGATGCGAGTGTACATGGAGGTGAGTACTCAAGGTGTGAATAAAGCTCGCAAGAGGATCATGAGATGACGCAACCGGTCATGATACTAGCAGGTGGTACTGGTGGGCATGTATTCCCAGCACTGGCAGTAGCTAATAAGCTGCGAGCAAACGGAGTGCCTGTAATATGGGTAGGAACTCAGGCAGGCATAGAGTATAGAGTGGTTCCTCAATCAGGTTTTGAGTTGGTGACAATGAATATTCAAGGCTTGCGTGGGAAAGGACTGATTCATCTGTTGAAAGCGCCATTGATTATATTAGCCGCTTTGCACGAAGCATATATGATATTGCGACAATATCGGCCGAGCGTATTACTGGGTATGGGAGGATTTGTCACTGGCCCGTGTGGATTGATGGCGGTGCTCATGAGAAAACCTCTTATTTTGCATGAGCAAAATGCAATTATGGGACTGACCAATCGCATTTTGGCACCTTTTAGTAACAAAATATTTGCAGGTTTTTCTTATTCTTCGAAAAAGATAGAGCACTGTGGTAATCCAGTTCGCAGTGAGCTACTTAATGTTGAAGAACCTAAACAGCGCTTTGCTAAAAAAAGTGATTCATCAAAGCACTTTTTAATTATTGGGGGTAGTCAAGGAGCGAAAACTTTAAACACTATTGTTCCACAAGCTATGCAATTACTTGGTGAAAAATACGAAATAGAGGTTTTTCATCAAACAGGTAAGCAAGATTATGATGTTGTTAAGCAAGGATATGAAAGTGTTAAGGCGAGTGTCAGAGTAGAAGAATTTATTGAGGATATGCAAGCCGCTTATGCATGGGCTGATCTAATTATATGTAGAAGTGGTGCGATGACATTGGCTGAGATTGCGAGTATAGGACTAGGTGCAGTATTGGTGCCATATCCCTATGCAGTGGACGATCATCAAACTGTAAACGCACGTCAATTTGTAGAGCATGGAGCCGCTTATCATCTGCCTGAGCAGCAATTAAATCAGTCTTCATTAGCAAAGATATGTGAACAGATTATTACTGATGATAATTTCTTGATAATGGCTGATAAGGCTAGAGCTTTGGCTTCAATCGATGCTGCACAAAGAGTAGCGGATGAATGCATGCTGCTAGGCAGAATTCATCAATCTCAGGAGGTGAGCTGATGGAAGTGATGCGTCATCCAGCTACCTTGCCTATGCATCGGGTAAACAATGTATTTTTCATTGGCATTGGTGGTGTGGGCATGAGTGGCATTGCTGAAGTCATGCTCAACCTTGGATTTAATATTTTTGGTAGTGATCAGTCATCTAACATCGCCACACAAAGACTGCAGGCTTTGGGTGCAAAGATTTATTCTGAACATAATCAATGCCATATCAAAAACATCGATGTGGTGATCGTATCATCGGCTATCGATGATAGTAATGTGGAATTGCAAGCTGCGCTTAAATTGAGAATACCCATAGTCAGACGTGCAGAGATGTTAGCTGAGCTGATGAGATTCAAGCAAGGTATTGCTGTAGCAGGCACGCATGGGAAAACAACCACGACTAGTTTGGTGGCAGCAGTTATGGCTCAGGGCGGTTTAGATCCAACTTTTATCGTGGGAGGACGAGTCAACAGCATAGATAGCCATTCAAAGTTGGGTAGCAGTGAATATTTGGTTGCTGAGGCAGATGAAAGTGATGCCTCTTTCTTACATTTACAACCTCTGGTTGCGGTGATTACAAATATTGATGCAGATCATCTGGGCGCTTATGAAAATGATTTTGGTAAATTACGTGCCGCATTTATTGAGTTTCTTCATAACCTCCCGTTTTATGGTCTGGCTGTCTTATGTATAGATGATGAGATCATTCGAGACATATTAGCCGAGGTGAGTCGACCTTATGTCACTTATGGGTTATCTGAAGATGCTGACATACATGCACTGAATATCCAACACCAGCAAGCGATTACCCGCTTTGATGTGCGCATTAAAGGTGAAACAGAACAACAAACGTATCAACTTAATTTGCCTGGCAAGCATAATGTACTGAATGCTTTAGCCAGTATAGCCGTTGGCCTTGAATTTAAGATCGAACACAAAGACATGCAAAGAGCTTTGCAAGAATTTGCCGGTATTGGTCGTCGTATGCAGAGTTTAGGTCAGATCTCATTCGCAGGTGATCACATACAATTTATCGACGATTATGCACATCATCCACGTGAAATCGCCGCCAGTATTGATGCCCTTCGACAGGGTTGGCCTGAAAGACGAATTTTATTGGTGTTTCAGCCACATCGCTACAGTCGTACGCATGATCTATTGGATGATTTTGTCAATGTGCTTCTTGAGGCAGATGTATTGTTACTTATGCAGGTTTACTCTGCTGGTGAGGAAGCCATTAATAATGCAGATAGCCGTGCGCTCGCACAGGCACTTAGATTGCGTGGGAAACTTGATACTGTGTTGATTGATGATGACAAGTCTCTTGCGCAGTCACTGCAATCGATTATGCAAGCAGGTGACATGGTTCTTACACTCGGTGCGGGTAGTATTGGTAAAATTTCTCAGCAGACATTTTCCCAGTTGAATGCATGGGAGGGTGAATGAATATGCTTAACCTAAGCCATCCAGATGTCCGCGGGACAATGCAAATGAATGCGTCTTTGACACGTTTTAACACTTGGGGTTTGAGTGGGCAGGCCGAGTGTTTATTCCAGCCATATGATTTGGATGACTTGAGTCACTTCCTTCAGGAAACCGAGTCATCAGTCCCTATAACCTATCTAGGTTTAGGATCCAATGTGTTGATTAGGGATGGTGGCGTGGCTGGTGTTGTCATTGTAACGCATGGTTGTCTGAATAAGATGCAGGAACTTAAGCATGATCAATGTTATGTAGAGGCGGGTGTTGCTTGTGCGAAGTTGGCTAAGTTTAGTGTTTCTAAAAATCTGACAGGTATTGAATTTATGGCGGGTATACCAGGCACTATTGGTGGTGCTTTGGCTATGAACGCGGGTGCCTTTGGTGGTCAGACTTGGGATTATGTGAGTTCGGTGAAAGTCATAAACCGTAGTGGCGAGATTCACTCGCGTTCCAATCAAGACTATCAGATTGGTTATCGATCTGTATCTATTCCTGAGGATGAATATTTTGTAGCAGCCACTTTTCAATTAGCTGAAAAAAAAGCTCAAGCATCAGCGATATCAATTAAAGAGTTATTAAAGCGTCGTTCACAAAGTCAGCCTATAGGTAAGAAAAATTGTGGTTCTGTATTTAAGAATCCTGATAATGGTTATGCCGCAGAATTGATCGAACGATGTGGACTCAAAGGTTATCGCATTGGTGGCGCAAGTATTTCAGACAAACATGCAAATTTCATCAATAACGATGATCATGCAAGTGCTGATGATATAGAGCAATTGATTAATTTAGCCCAGCAAAAAGTGTTTGAAAATTTTGCTGTCCAATTGGAGCCTGAAGTGAGAATTATTGGCCGAAAGGAGGATTTATGACGGCAAGCGCTGTTAATAAATATGGCAAGGTAGCTGTTCTCATGGGGGGGCTTTCTGGGGAGCGATTTATTTCATTGAAGAGTGGATCGGCTGTTCTAAATGCTCTGCAAGCTAACAATGTTGATGCACATGCTATTGATGTGGGAACAGATATCATCAAGCAATTAATAGCGGGTGATTTTTCACGGGCATTTATTATTTTGCATGGATGTGGCGGTGAAGATGGCACCATGCAGGGAGCTTTGCAGACGATTAATATGCCTTACACCGGCAGTGGAGTAATGGCTTCCAGTATTTGCATGAATAAGATTGTAACTAAGCAATTATGGGCGGCTACAGATATCCCTACTCCAGACTTCGTAGTACTGGATGCAACCATGAACTACAAACAAGTTGCTCAACAGTTGGGCGATGTTTTCATTGTTAAACCTTCACGTGAAGGTTCTAGTCTTGGCATTCATTTGGTACACAACACAGAAGAATTTATTGCTGCAGTTCAGGCAGCACAACAGCACCAAGGGCAGTTAATAGCAGAGCAATGGATAGTAGGTAAGGAATACACGGTAGCAGTTGTAAATGATCAAGCACTGCCAGTGATTCGGCTTAAAACAAAAAATGAATTCTATGATTATGAAGCTAAGTACCAATCAAATGATACTCAATATTTATTGCCATGTGGTTTAGATGTTGATTCAGAAGTAAGTTTGAAAGAGCTAGCACAGCATGCCTTTGTTGCCACAGGTGCGCAAGGATGGGGACGGGTTGATGTCATGATAGATGAACAAGGCCAACCTTGGTTTCTTGAGGTCAATACAGTGCCTGGCATGACAGATCATAGTTTAGTACCGATGGCAGCTGCATATGTGGGAATAGATTTTAACGCATTAGTGTTACAAATCTTAGAAACATCATTTTTAGAGCGATACTGATGGTTAGAAAAAATCGAAAACATCACAAAATTACGCAAAGAGAAGAGACGCGTATTGCTTGGTCAGAAATTGGCAAATTATTAGTCAGTGCGGGTGTAGTTGTATTAGGTATTTTCTCCGCGAGAATAATTGATGATATATCTATTGACAGTATTTATGTTGCATCGAGTCTCAACAGAGTGAGTAAACAGGATATAGCACAAGTAGTTAAAGATTATGAGTTAGATGGATTTTTCACATTAAGGCTAAAAGAATTTGAAAATGATTTGAATGAAATAGGGTGGGTATACAAAGCCAATATAAAACGCCAATGGCCATATAAGCTAGTGATTGAAATAGAAGAGCAAATGCCAATATTTAGATGGAATCAAGATTATTTATTGAATAAATATGCACAGCCATTCTCTATACATGGCAATGAAAGCTTTGAAGATAGACCGCTGCTTAAAGGTGAGTATGGTCGTGAGCAAGTGCTGGCGCAACTATATAAGGAATATAACCATGAATTTGGTGCCCTTGGTATTACCATCAAATCATTAGAAGAAGATGCACGCTATGACAAGGTCATGCATTTAAGTAACGGCGTCATAATCAACATGGGTAGAGACAATGTGGAGTTGCAAATGCAACGCTGCTTAAAAATGTTTGCTCTATTGAGTGATGAGGAGCGTGCGGCTATTGCAACTATAGATCTAAGACATAGTCATGGTCTTGCAATCAGTTGGAGTGTGTAACTGGCGATGATAAAGGTTGAATTGAATCACATTATTAATGGTGTAATGAAGTTATGAGTAAGAAACTAGAGCCTGAAATGATTGTTGGGTTGGATATTGGAACATCTAAAATTGTTGCAATAGTTGCAGAAGTTAGCCAGGACAATGAGTTAGAAATTGTTGGCTTTGGTTCACATCCATCGCGCGGTCTTAAAAAGGGTGTGGTCGTCAATATTGAATCCACTGTGCAATCCATACAGCGTGCTGTAGAAGAGGCTGAGCTGATGGCAGGATGCCAAATACATTCTGTATATGCCGGTATTGCGGGCAGTCATGTTAAAAGCATGAATTCACATGGCATTGTTGCTATCAAAGATGGTGAGGTTGTTGAGGGGGATATAGAGCGTGTTATTGATGCCGCGCGTGCTATGGCAATACCTGCTGATCAAAAAATACTTCATGTGCTTCCACAAGAATTCATCATTGATGAGCAAGAAGGAATTCGTGAGCCAATCGGTATGTCCGGTGTGCGTATGGAGGCAAAAGTTCATTTGGTGACAGGTGCAGTGTCTGCCGCACAAAATATTATTAAATGTATTGAGCGATGTGGTCTGGAGACAGATGATGTGGTGCTCGAGCAATTAGCTTCAAGTTACTCAGTGTTGACTGAGGATGAAAAAGAGCTAGGTGTTTGTTTGGTTGATATTGGTGGCGGTACAACTGATATTGCAGTGTTTAACGATGGCGCAATCAAACATACAGCAGTAATACCGATCGCGGGTGATCAAGTGACTAATGATATTGCCATTGCAATGCGTACACCCACTCAGTATGCAGAGGAAATAAAAATTAAGTATGCCTGTGCATTACGTCAATTGACTAATCCTGATGAAGTTATTGAAGTGCCCAGTGTAGGTGATCGT
>Ga0181585_10000034_pt1 | contig 78144 bp, 62 predicted proteins | sample 071ome_29_FD_132469 | JGI IMG/M metagenome (GOLD analysis project Ga0181585, IMG submission 132469) | Coastal salt marsh microbial communities from the Groves Creek Marsh, Skidaway Island, Georgia - 071407BT metaG (megahit assembly) | ecosystem: Environmental > Aquatic > Marine > Intertidal...
ATACCAGGAAAGAATATAAGTAATCGCCCACTTCTGAGGCTCTGATTTATCTGCTGCCTGAGCCAGTCTCTCCACATAGGTGATTCGCGACTCCAGCTCCTGAAACAGGTTTCTTTGAACAGTCTCTCCAGATGGCGTGGACACCTGCACTGAGCGCGCCCCGCTGTGTCGGGCCTGCATTGCACGCAACTTGTCTTTAAACCAACCCAGCAACAATCCATAGTTATCAGAATTTCGTCCAAAGATATTCCAATCCAGCTCATCCTCAATAGCATTCAGCTTCAAACGAAAGTTACGAAGCAATCTTTCTCTCTCTGCTTCAAGGGCGCGTCGAAGTCCTTCCATTGCCTGTCGAACTTCTTCGGATTGACCCGCTGTTTCTCTGCTCGCATACTGCTCTTCGAGATCCTTCAATCTTTTAAAGTCAGCATCGAATTCTTTCTTGTAATCTTTCCAAAGCTCGTCTTTTGCATCTTTTAGAGCTTCTTCATTTGCCCCAACGCGACTCATTTCCTGCCAGAAGGATCCCCCGTCATCAAAAACAGCTTCTTTTAGTATCTCAAGTGACCTTTTATCAAACTGCTTCAGAAAAGGAACATAAAGACCAGCGTTTTGTTCGTTATCAATGAAACTGTCAAACAGCGCCTCATTGGCTCTCTCAGCTTCCCTTCTTTGCTGACGCTCACTTCCCTCAAACTCGGAGGCTTCACGAATCGCACGGAACTGAAATCCCTGAGCTGTTACTGCGGTTACTCGTGCGTCACTCGCTGCAGTGCTGGTTCTGATATCATCACCGAATCCAGGCTCATCCGCATGAAGTTGATGTAATGGGCTTGTAATCAAGGTTGCGCTAACTGCCAGTGCTGCTGTAAATGGAATAATCCTGCGCGTCATTTCGGGCTCCTTGTGCAAAAACTGCAATAAAAAAAGACGTCTATTCACAAGTAGTACGATCACCAATACGAAAATGTTGCATGTTTTCCAAACCCACCTCCCCCTTCCCCTCAAGACCAACCAAGGCCAAGTTTGAGTCAAACAAAAATGCCAAATATACGGTGATTTTGTTCCTCTTTGAGTAATTTCAACTCAGTGGACCTGCTCACAAATCCAGAGCACTCCCATTCATTGTGAACAGGAAATTTCTGGAGTTCTCAGAGGGATACTTGAAGACCCACTTCAAATCTCAAGTGAATCTGTAACTTGCAATCGAACATAGCCTTCATTAGTATTCGGACTTGGGCAGTTGAAATACATCCAGCTGCAACACTGAAGAGGTAAGATATGCACATTGTGATTGCTGGCGCGGGGACCTTAGGGCTCGGAACCGCTGAGAAACTCGTGAAAGAAAACCATGAAATCGTGCTGATAGACAATGACCCGGAAAAAGTTGAAATGGTCAATAACTCCATTGACTGCCAAACAATTTTGGACAGTTGCTCGAGTGTGAGGGCTCTTCGCAGAGCCGGGATTGAAAAGACTGACATGCTTCTGGCACTCACCAATGATGATCATGTAAATATAGTCACAGGGATGATAGCCCGTGAGTTTAACGTTCCCATCAAAATCGCCAAGATTGGAAACCCTGAGTTCCATGAGCCGGACCACACTCTGCAACTCAGACAAAATAAAATTTTCGATCACATCATCAGTCCTGACAAGGCAGCGGCTGAGGAAATCATTCGACTTTTTGAGATGCCTCTGGCAACAGACTTTAATTACTTTGCAAATCAGAGAGCTGCCATAGTGGCAATCAACATTGAGGAAGGTCATCATCTCGTTGGACAAAAATTAAGCCAACTTAAAGACGAGGGAATCGGCTCCGATAAGATTATCGCTGCGATTGATCGGGGGGAAGACACCATTATTCCTACTGAAGATGTAGAGATCCTGGAAGGTGACATTATTTACGTTGCAGGGTCGCGAAGCAAGATCTCCATGTTTGCCAGAGAAAAATCGAAGTCAGACAACCGACAGATTATCATTGTTGGAGGGGGTCACCTCAGCCAGTCTGTAGCCAAAGCTCTCGAGAATATTCTGCAAGTCAAGATTATAGAGTCTGACTACAGTGAGTGCGAACGTCTCGCAAGAGAATTAAAGAAGGCAATGGTACTTCACGGAGAAGGTACCGATGCCGGGCTTTTGAAAGCAGAGAAGATCGATCATTGCCAAGCCATTATTTCCCTGACTCGGGATGAAGAATCCAACATTCTGGTGGGCCTCCTGGGCAAGTCACTGGGTGCTGAGAAAGCCTTTTGTCTGACACAAAAACAGGATTACTCGAAACTGGTCTCCAAGCTTGGCATCGACGCCAGCATCAGCCCCAGAACTGCAGCCTTAAGTGAAATTACTCGCTATGTTCGCAAGGGGCAGGTTGAGAAGGTTATCGCCTTTAAAGCTAACAACGCTGAAGCTATCGAGTTTATCACACCGGTTGGCTCCAAAATTACCAAAGCAAAAATTGAGGATCTGGACTTGCCACAAAATGTTCTATTAGGTGGAATTATTCGCTCCGGAGCCTACGAAGTTCCTGTAGGCTCTACGACAATTCTGCCGGGCGATCATGTGATCATCTTTACGCTTCCTGAGCAGATTCATGCAGTGGAATCATTCTTTGCACCAGAAGAGATCTGAGTCAATTCGAGATTTCCCTTTACATGAAAGTGATCCAGTAGCTAGAATATCGGATTCAATTCTGGAGGCAGATTTTCTGCCAGAGCAGTGATGGTACTCGGGATTGCTGTCGATCATAGAGATAACAGGAGCGTACCCCAATGAGCAAAATGCAGGCTTCCATTGAAGCCAGTATGCAGAAGATGTCCTCTCTTTCTCACACGGTTCCAAAAATCGTGCAGGTTGTGAATGATCTCAGCTCGTCTGCACGGGATTTGGTCAAAGTGATTCAAATGGATCCGGTCCTTACAGCCAAAGTCTTGAAAATTGTCAATTCAGCTTTTTACGGATTGCGTCAGGAAATTACATCTTTGAACAAAGCTATGATTCTTGTAGGAATGAATACCATCAAAAGTCTGGCAATCTCTACTGCTGTAGTCAACAGCTTCAAAATCGAAGGTGATGGAATCAAGAGTGAAGACTTCTGGAAGTATTCTGTTGGAACCGGTGTTCTTTGCAGCTTGCTTGCCAAAGAAGCAAGAATGCCCAAGAGTGAAGCGGAAGATCTTTTCATTATCGGACTCTTGCACTGCATCGGAAAAGCATTTTTCCTGCAGTTTTACCCTGAAGAATACAACGAATTGATCTCCAGAGCTGAAAGTGAAAATCTCTCTACTGGAGACTTGGAAACCGAAATCTTCGGCATGAATCACTGCGAAGTCGGAGGCATTTTAGCGGAGAAGTGGAAACTTCCTGAACAAGTCGTTGACGGAGTTCGATACTATCTTGAGCCTGAAAGTTGTCAGATGAACAGCACCTGGTTTCTGTCCATCGGATCGTCCTTGATTAAGGAATATGAAATTGGTTTCTCCGGTGACTACATCCCACACATCGTAGACACATCAGCCTATCAGAAAATCAAAGTGTGTGAGAGCAAGGCACTTCAAATCGTAAATCAAAGCCTTGATGCAGAGCTCGAAAAGGCAAACTCCTTCATCAAAGGAAGCTGATGGAAATATTCTTCTGGGGAACAAGAGGATCCATTGCCACACCTGGCCCTACCAAAGTGCGCTACGGTGGCAATACCACCTGTGTGGAAATTCGTGATGGTGACGACTTCGTCCTCATTGATTGTGGTACAGGAGTCCGGGAGGCTGGAAACAGCATCCTCAAAAACTACGGGACGAAAAACAACATCACCATTTTGATGACTCACACCCACTGGGACCACATTCAGGGGTTTCCGTTTTTTGTCCCTGCATTTATTCCAGGAAATCATATTCAGATTCTAGGTCCTCATTTGTTTGAGACTCCATTTGATACTGTATTGCAAAATCAGATGCAGTACTCCTACTTTCCAGTAAACTTCGAACAACTGGGTGCAACCATAGAAAATAAGACAATTTTTGAAGAAAAATCCTTCATGGTTGGTTCAATCAAAGTGACACCGAAATACGTCAACCACCCCATCCGGACTCTTGCATACCGCTTTGAAAAGGATGGAAAGGTTATTGTATTTCTCACAGATGTTGAGCCTTATTATGATGTGATCTTTCATGGGGTCTGCCCATCTGAGGACGAACGTGAAGAGTTCGAAGAAGTCCAGCGAACTGTTGAAGAGCAAAACAATGCTATCGTCGAATTTTGCAGAGGTGCCCATGTCCTTTGTATTGACGCTCAATACACCCATGAGGAGTATCACGGCAAGATTGGATGGGGACACACCTCAATGATCGATGCCCTCAAGATCGGCCACAAGGCAGGAGCGAGAGACGTACTCTTCTTTCATCATGATCCTATGCGATCTGATGATGAGCTGGACCAGTTACTGGGCGAACATGAAAAGCAAATTGAAACCTTTGGTAGCACAACCATCAAAAGCCTGGGTGGTGCTGTTGAAGGCAAAGGCTTCAAAGCTTAGCTCCTATGAATCTTTCCCTCTCGGGTGAAAATTAAGCAGACTCTCTTTCATCTTCGAACGGCTAATATGCGTATACACCTGAGTGGTGCCCAAACTTGCGTGACCTAACAGCTCCTGAACCGACCTGATATCCGCCCCCTGATTGATTAGATGGGTGGCAAAACTGTGCCTCAGAACATGTGGGGAAACTTTCTTAAAGATCCCCAACTTCTGAAGATACTGATCTACAAGATACTGAATTCCACGTACACTTAACGCATTTCCTGCCTTCGAAACAAAAAAGGAGGAAACCTGAGAAGAAACAAGCTGTGAACGCAATTCCAGATAGACAGGAATTTTTTCTATGGCCTGCCTGGAGAGAAAGACTAACCTTTCCTTACTCCCCTTCCCACGAATTACAAATCGATCCTTCAGCGGCTTGAAATGACTGAGCTGTAAACTCCCCAGCTCACTGACTCGCATACCTGTGCAGTAGAGGATTTCGAACAATAGATAATCCCTCAAACTAAAGAGATCTTCCCCCAAGGGTTCCGCCAGTATCTTACTCATCTCCCCTTCGAACAGAAACTGAGGCAGCTTTTTGGAAGACTTGGGGCTCACCAGGAACTTGGCCCAATTGGTTTCAAGAATACCTTTCCTGTACATCCAGGAGTAAAACGAACGCAGACTGGAAAGCTTCCTGAGAATTGATGTGGATTTCAAACCTTGTTGAAAAAGTTCATACTGAAAAGCCTTCAGCTCCTCAATCTTTAAATCGGTAACCAGCAAGCTGTCAAAGTTTTCTTCACAAAAACTCCCAAACTGGTTCAAATCCCTTCGGTAGTTGGAAACTGTGTGGCCAGAATAGTTGCGTTCTTCTTCAAGATGCTCCAAAAACTTGTCTATCAGATCCCAAAAACTACGTGACTTCATGACTCAAGCAAATTTACACTCTTTAAAAGGTACAAGCCTTGTGGCGGAGCAGGACTCAGGGCCCCTTTTGGACTTTTTACCCCCATCCGTAGCTTGCCCTCTACTTCCTTTACATCGACTCTTCCAAAGTAAAGCTCAAGGCCGTAGCGCACAAGATAGCGAACCATTTGCCACAAAAAGCCCTCTCCCTCCAGTATCAGAAAAAAGCCCCCCTCATCCGCCTCTTTCAATCCCAGACCTTTAAGTTCCCGCGTGGTCGACAAGTTTTCACGACTCTTATCCAGCTTGCAAAAGTGAAAGAAGTCGTGCTCTCCCAAGAACACCTCCATCTTCTTGAGAAGTTCCTCCGGGTTCACCGGGGAGCTTGACTCATTTAGACAATAGGAGTAAGGAAACTGAAAAGGATAACAGGGAGCATTCCGTATAAGGTAGCCATAGGACTTCATCCATTGAACTTCAGTCAAAGACCAAGACCCGCCCATTTGAACAAGAGAATTTATCTGGAATGGTTTTTCCCTGTGATTCAAGACTTTCTTCCATTTTTCTAAAGGAATTCTACTCTCACTGATTAACTGGATCTTGTGATCAAGTGCATGAACGCCCGCATCAGTGCGAGACGCAAAGCGAATCTTCAAATTGGGGTCATGGAGCTGCTTCCTGCACCACAGGGTGAGCTGATCCACCACCGTTTCCTGATGTGGCTGAGGTGCAAACCCACGAAATCTGGAACCGTCATACGCAATCGAAGCGCAGACATTGAGCATATTAAATTCCGGTACCGGCAGGGTCAAAGACAACTCCGAAGAGCTCAATCGCCTCGGCCTTGCCCTTAACCTTTTTCACATCTTTCTTCTCGAATTTAATTTTCTTGTTCGAAACGGCTTCACAGGTATCACCAGTACACCAGACCTGATCTGCTTCTGAGCTACTCTCTACCCTTGAAGCTACGTTTACAGCGTCCCCGAAAACATCTCCGTCTTTCACGATAACATCCCCCGTATTCAAACCAACTCGAATGCGCCACTCAAACTTTCCGGCTTCCTTGCGCTGCACATTATTTTGGTATATGGCTTGCTGGATTTGAACCGAAGCCATAATTGCTGAATCTGCTGTATCAAAGCGAGCCATAAAAGCATCACCGATCTTCTTGATAACTACACCCTCATGCTTGGCGATAATCGGAAGCTGAATCTCGTCACTTTCCTGCAAAATTGCCATGGTTTCCACAACACTCTGGCTCTCCGTCATAGCGGTATAACCTTTGATGTCTGTAAACATAATGGTCAATCGCTTCTCATACTTTTTCAAAATGCTGGTGTCAGCACTACTATCTCCATCTTTTCTCTTCGCAAGCAACTCTGCCAGAGAAAGGTTTGCATTCGCATCTGCCATTTCCTGATTAAAAGATGGGTCTGCCTTGATTTTACGCTGCATTGCGATTGCAATAGGCTCATCTTCGTAATCTTCCAGAATCGACTGATAAATTTGATACAGATCGTTTAGCTGCTCTTTCAACTGATAAATAGTAAATAACATGTCATGGACTCTCTGGTTCTCATAGTCCATGTTCAGCAGTGACTCCAACTCGTCCATCGCCTGATCAAACTGACCGGAAGACAATTTAGCCTCGGCAAGCATCAGGACCGGCTTGGGATTCTCTGGCTCAGCCGCCTTGCAGGCCTCATAAAATTCCATAGCCACTTCATCCATTTGCTCGTATTGCATTAAAGACTGTAAAACATAGTCACGCAACTCGGGACTTGAAGCCCTGGTGCTGCAAATTTTGGTCAAGCCTTTGATGGTTTTGCGATCGTTGGCCTTGTGCCTGATTGCCATCTGAGCCACAAACCTCAAGAAGTCTTCATCCTCAGTTTGTTCTACATAAGCAAGTAAAAACCTCAGATCCTGTATTCGAGCTTGATTCTTGTTTTCAAAGAAATACTCACCCAGTAACAAATCAACTTCTTCATCATCTTTGAATTTGTTCGCATACCGCCGAAGACACTGAACACCTTTTTCAGCATCCCCTGTATCAAGGTAGGCTTGCCCCAGTGGCAATTCAAAGCGATCCATACCCTTTGCAATAAGCTCTCGGGTAGTCGGATTGCTCATCACTTCAATGAGCTTTTTGTGCTTTCCCGTTTTTACGTAGGACTCAATTTGAGCTACAAGTTTTTTCCTATGCTTCTCCCGCGCTTTTTGAGAAGTCGCTGGCTTGGTTTCACGACTACCCATGGCTCCAAACAAGTCTTTAACAAGACCCAGTAAAAGCAGTCCTATCAGAATAAATGGAATCTTGAATTTCCAGGTAACAGAATTGAGTTTCAGTAGCTCGAGATGTGTTTTAGACGCAATCGGAGCAGTCTGACTCCCTTCTTCATCTTCTCCAACCGGAACTCCGTTATCATCAAGGTCCACATATTCTTCACCGGCATCTCCATAAACAAAATAATTGTTACCGCCATACTTCACCACCTGATACCCATCCGAATCCAGTTTCATTGGATAGTACTTGCCCTGAATTTCGAAGACATCTACAGAGTCCTTGTAGCCGTCTTTAAGATACTTGATACTTTCTACCAGGGAGCGCTCTACGAACTCACCACCGGACAAAGCCTCCATTACAAATCCCTTGGAATGAAGGAACAAATCCACTCCAACAAATACTGCAAGAAGTATGGAAAGTAAAATCGTACGAGTTATCAGGTTTCCTATCATAGTCCAACCTTTGGCATCGAATGTTTAACCCTGTCTATTCCAGTGTTCGGTAAATCCACTGGAGAGTGTGATGGATGCGCCGATTTTACCATATCCGCGGAGACTACCGAAAGTTAGGGATAGTAATGGGTTGACAAAGTTCACAAATAGCGAGCTAACTGACAGAAAACTTGGAGCTGACGCGGGGTGTAATCTAGGGTTATAATAAAAGTATGGGTATTTCAGACAGACTATCGAGAATCGTCAAATCATATGTCAGCTCGGCCTCGGAGTCTATCAGTGAGGAATGGGAGGAGCTCACTGATAGTTGGGAAAAGGGCGAGTTGGCTGACGATGTCTATTCCAAGATTCAGGACCTCAAAAAGAAGGTTTCTCAGGGTTCACAATCTTCGCGCTCCCGAATGACCGAGGATGAAATTGACCGAATCCTTCGAGAGGAAGAGTTTCAGCAGGATAGGAGACAGACTCCTCCGAGGAGGCCCAGTCAAGAAGCCAAACTGCGAGAGGCCTACCGTCGTCTGGGACTGACCCCTGGAGCAAGCCTCAAGGAAGTAGAAAAAGCCTACAAGAAAGAGATGATGAAGTATCATCCTGACCGCTTCACCACTAACAACGAGAAATCACAAGCTGCCACCAAAGTGTCCCAGATGCTTTCAGAAGCTTATCAACTCATCAAATCCAGGCAAAACTGAGAGAGCTCTTGTCTACTACCTTTAAATATAAAGTCAGGGATAAACGGGGGAAATTAACCATAGGAACAGTGGTCGCTGAGGACAAGGAGTCCTTGAGAGACAACCTGAATTCTATGAGTTTTGACATTGTCTCCATTCGACCGCTAAGCAACGTCGAAATCAAAATGCTTGATATCAAGCACAAACTCATGAAGGTGAAAACGAAAGACATTATTCTCTTCTTTCGTCAATTCACAGCCACGCTCAAGGCAGGTATCCCCATCCCTGTGATTCTTGAGAATATCGCCAGAACTCAGAAGAACAAAATTTTCAAGGAAACTCTGATTGACATCGGAAACCGGATCAAGCGCGGTGAGTCTCTTAGCAGCGCATTCAACAACCATACTCGCGTCTTCCAGCCGCTTCTTATCGCGGTCCTTCAAGCGGGTGAACTTGGTGGTTTCCTCGAAGTCGTTATTGAGCGCTACACAACTTCCCTTGAAAAAGAAGACGACATCCAGAAAAAGGTGTGGGGAGCACTCAGTTATCCACTAATAGTCGTGGGCATTGCACTTTTGGTAATCGGTGGCCTTTTCTTCACCATCGTACCAAAAATCAAAAAGATGTTTCGTGCCAGAAAAATGGACCTGCCTGCGGTTACGGAAGCTCTATTTCTAATTTCTGACTTCATGAGTAACTTCTGGTACCTCAACCTGGCAGCCCTTGTTGGAGCAGGCTTTGGATTCAAATTAATGATGAAGTCCGGTAAAGTCCGTTATTATTGGGACATGGCCCTGATTAAGACTCCACTGGTTGGAGACCTGCTAATTATGGCAATCATGTCTCGCTTCTGTCACATCCTGGTTAATCTTCAAGATGCGGGGGTGAGCCTGATCCAGTCCCTTGATATTCTTGAGCAGATCTTTGGAAATGAGTACCTTACAACCAAATTCAAGAGTATCAAAAAGGACATCACCGAAGGCAAGGGACTGGGTGAATCCTTTGAAAAGACAGGAATCTTCCCACCAATTGTGATTCAGATGGTAACGGTTGGTGAATCCTCCGGACGACTTTCAGAAATGCTTCTGTCTGTAGCGAGCTTCTTTGAACAAGAGGTGGAGTATGCCATCAAGAACATTACTTCCATGATCGAGCCACTCCTCATCGTAGGCCTGGGAGGTGCTGTACTTTTTATCGCCTTGGCCCTTCTCATGCCAATTATTAACCTCACCAAAAATGTATGATTTTGCGCCGTCGACTCAAAAGAAAAGGCCTGAATCTAGTCGAACTGATAATCGCCATCAGTATATTTTCAGTCATAGGCCTTCTCGTCGGGGAACTAGTCGGGACATTCTCTGAGCTTTATGTTCGAACCAGAAATCAACTGGATCTGGTGAGGATGCATCGAAGCCTTACCAAGCAACTCAGCTACGGTGACGATAAATACTTTGACGGCCTCAAAGCTGCCCCGGAGATCGTAGAGGCCACAGACAAGGAAATTCGATTTGTTCCGATGTATCGCCAAAGTAGCGAAAGTGCCGGTTATTACACAACGCATGGACTCTTCAACTCACAAGAAGCTGAAGGTGGCCCTCCCCCTCAAGTCAATGGGGAGTATCCGGGAGGCCTAAGAGTCCAATACAACGAATTTTCCCAGAAGTACGAATTGAGATTCTATCTTTCCAAACACCCCAGGGCAGGCTCTGGGGAACCTGAAGTCTATCTAAGATATGACGGGTCTATGAGTGACAGCCTGAAGGCAGATTTGCAAACCAAGCTTGGAATCACGAGATCCTCTGATTTTGAAGAGTATATTTCCAAGTTTCAAAGGATCCCTACCAGGATGAACTGGAGACCCCCTCTTGGTTTTACCGGTGAAACACCTCAATCCTATGTTGTGATCACAGGAGGAAATTTTCCAATCGAAATTGAAGGAAGCCCCGAGAATCCTCCATCAGCAAGCTCACTCGCTCAAGACCTACTAAACAATGAAGGACAACTCTCCCCTGATCCATTCAACAGACCAGGTGACCAGCTAATCATCTATTACCATCCAGAAACCGATCCAGCCATCATTGAGAATCAGGAATCTCTGATTGCAAATCTTTTTATCAAGGGTGCTTACCCGGATGTCCCCTCCAGGTTTGGCTTCAATGCTGCCGCAACAGCCCGCTGGAACAAGGAAGGAATCCAGGGTTTTCATGATCGAAGCCTGGGATTGTACTACGATGACACCTTAACCCTGATGCCCGCAGATGCCTCTCTCACGAATCAGAACTTCCTGGACCATCGATTACAGTTCCTGGTTCAATCAGATCTTCCGGGTGATGTGTTCGCCACACCCACAAGTTTTTCCTACTATTCCTCAAGAGACACAACCACACCAATCCCATTTGAGCTGGAAGAAGGGCGTAGAATGGTTCCCCCGAGCAGACACCTCGACATATCTCTTGTTCGTCTGGATCTATTGGCTACCATTGGAGCATCAATTGATCGTTTTAAATTCGGCGAGCTCAGTAAACGCGCCTTTACTCACATCGTACCATTGGAAGGAATGAAGTATACGCACCACATTCACACAAGCGCTAATGGTATGGGTAGGCGAGAACTGGGCTTTCAGGAGTCAAACTGCCTTGCCGGTGGAGCTGGGGAATTGTCAAAATGCAGAAGGATCAGTGAAGCTTTCCCGGGGGGAGAGCAGATTCGGCTCTCACAGACCCTCTACGTCAGCAATATCGTCAATGACCCAACAAATATAACCAGCATTACGGGCACAATCAGCTTCATCTTTCGGAACCCTGTAAACTTAAAGGTTTATGCCGTAAGAGTAAATTTTGATCAAAGCAAGGTCTACATTCACAAAAAGCAAAGCTATCAACAGGAAGACCTTCCGTTCACAGGAAATGACGAAGATGTGATGGAGTTCCCTCTGGATAACTCTCAATTCATCAACTTCACGAATCTGCAAAGTTCGGGCTTTCTCGATGAGGGCTTCAACTACTCCAATGTGGAAGTCTACAAAGACCACTTAAACAATCCCAAGAGCCTGGAGCTTTATGTTGAGGTTACTCTCAGTTCCAACATTGAGGGCTTTAGCCTGTCGTATCTGCCTCATTGATTTTTTGCCGTAAGCAAGCCAAAATCTGCGTACCATTTCGACTGATTTCTATTGACTTGCCTGAGACTTGAATCATCCAAAATCTGCAGCAGGTTGAAGTTCGGTCATCCAAAGCACTCAGCTCTGTATAGAATCATCCAAAAACTAGAGTGCTGCCTGACATGCAAACTGCCCAAAAATCACACTCAGCAGAACTTTTCAAACAAAAATAAACAAAAAACGATATTTTTTGTTAAAAAAATACAGGGGCATCCGAAATTATACAAAACAAGCAGAAAGGAAGCTCCATGCAAGTCAGTTACTTCAAAACTTATTCCAGCAAAAAGGTAAAGCAGGCAGTCCGTAAAATTCAGCTGAATACTTTAAACGAAAATGCTTTGCTGAATCATCGCCTCCAAGCCAAGGAGAAAGAAGCACCTACCAAATTTGAACTGACTCCCGAGCTGAAAAAACGACTTTCACAAAATCGGAAAAAGCTTGGACGGAAAAGCAAAGCCAGCAAGGTGGCTCTCAAGTCGGAATGGGTACGAGCCCTTTTTCCTGAGCAGGAGTCCAGTCAAATCATCTCCGAGTCCACTACCGCCACCCTGGAAAAGCTTCCGTTGAAACCAAAGCAACAGCACAATCTGAAACAGGACCGTGAACTACTGGTTCTCAAGTATCAGGGAAACTGCAAAGACCCCTACTATCAGTTGAGAAACGTAAGCCACATCTCCTATATTCAATAGAGATGATCTACTGGTTTTATCAATGTCTGTATCTGGTTCTTTCTCCATTCATTTTCGTCGTACTTTACACCCGCAAGGACACCAAAGCCTGGATGAGCCACATGCTGGGAGCATTCCAGCTCAGAGACCTTCACAGACAGGACTTACTCGACGATAATGCAAAAATTGAATGCCACTGGATTCATGCTGTTAGTCTTGGTGAAACCAAGCTGGCTATTGAATGGATACGCCACGGCAGCGAAAACGGATATCTCGACTCCCATATCGTATTTACCACCACCATTGAAGATGCTTTGAATTACTTTCGCTCAGAAGCCCTGGAGCTTAAGAGCCCGGGCCACATCTATACCAGTTTCTTCCCCCTGGACTTTCATTGGATTCAAAGCGCCTGGATTCAGAGAATCAATCCTAAGGACTGCTTTGTCATGGAAACAGATTTTTGGCCTTCGATGCTTCACATTCTCAAGAAAAATAGGATACCAAGTTACCTGATCAATGGAAGAATCAGTAAGTCCCTTTGTGATTACTCAACTCTTGTCCCTGGCTTTACCAAGTCCCTTCTGAGCTCATTTCAAGCAATGTTGGTACAGTATGAAGAAGACAGGGATCGACTTGAGCTCATGGGATCAACAACGGTCCTTCCTGTTGGAAATGCCAAATTTGATTTACTTCAACCCCAAGCCATGGAAAATCAATTCCTGGAGCTCAAAAGAGTGTGCATTCTACCAATCATCATTTACGGTAGTTTCCATCCTGATGAGTGGGGAGTCATTGAAGAGAGCTACTCTCATTTTCCAACAGGCTATCTTCATATCGTTGTACCCAGGAATCCCGACCAAATTTCTGAGTTTCTCTCTCAATGCGAAACTCTGGATATCGATGTTTCGGTAATCAAGGATCCCGAAGAAGAGATTCCATACTCAGGACTCGTCCTTCTGGCCAGAACGGGAGTTTTAGCTGCCCTCTATCAGATCGCCAGCATTGCAGTTGTTGGAGGCAGCTTCAATGATGTCGGTGGCCACAATTTTGTAGAGCCTCTACTTTACAAAAAGGTCACTATCATAGGTCCAAATATGCGCAACTTCCTCAGGGATGCTCTCGAGTTCAGTTCTCAGGGCTTTGTATTTCAAGTAGAGAACGCAGTTCAGGTTAGACAGTTAATTCAAAAGTATGACTCCAATGCACGAGACATGATTGAGGTCAGCGTAAAAGCCTTTCAGTATTTGTCTACAAAAAGAGGGGTCATTCCCAAAAGTTGGGAACTGGTACAGTCATGTCGCACATCGCTTATTGCCTGAGTTCCAATAAATGGGGTGGTGGAGAACTCCATGTCACCCAACTACTCAACCATTTCAAGGGTTCTTTGAGAGTCTCCTTGATAGTTCCCGAGAACTCGCCCGGTTATGAGTTTGCCAAGGACAACTCCCTAGAAGTCGTACCCTTTGATTTTGATAGAAACCCATTGCAGAAGCTACCAGAATTTCTCTCTGTAATTCGCAGGCTTAATCCGGATATTCTGCACGCCCACCTGAACAAGGCAGCCTGGTATGGTTCTCTCTCCAGACCCTTTCACAACAAGAAGGTTCTTGCAACAATCCATGGCTACACAACCCCTCTATACTATTTGGGAGTCCACAAAGCCATCTGCGTCAGTCATGACCTTAAGAATTTTCAGCCAAGCCTCATCAGGAGGAAGTCCAGTGTCGTTTACAATGGAATCTCAGGCTCACAGTCCAGAAAGAGAGAGCCCCGCAAAGCCAGCGTATTCGCAACCATTCACCCAAACAAGGGACAGGAATTCATTGCAGATTCCCTGATCAGCCACCAACCAGACCTAAAAATTCCCCTGTTTTTCAAAGGAGTTGGTTCAAACAGGCATGAACAAAGTCTTAAGGAAAAACTTGCGAAGCTTTCAGACAGTGATATTCAGTGGGAGAAAATTGTTGGTGATCTGGAAAATGACTGGGCTCAAACGGCATTCACTATCGTACCTTCTTACAAGGAAGCCCTGAGCTATGTAGCCATAGAAAGTTTGAACCGAGGAATTCCAGTTCTTGCTTCGAAAACAGGCGGATTGGCGGAGGTTCTTCGAGAAGGTATTGATGGACTGTATTTTCAACCGGGCGATGCCAAAGACTTCTGTGGAAAACTGCTGGAAATGGAAATCCGCCATAAGGAGTTTTCAAAAGCCTTGCTTCACAAGCCTTTTCTTCAAGATAGACCCGAGTTCAAGCTCGAGAATATGCTTGTAAGCACCGAGTCCGTGTATCGCGAACTACTGGGTAATGCTAGTTCATGACTTTGGACACTGGAACAATCAGCTTTTGTCCAACGATGAGAAACTTGCTTGGATCAATTTCATTGAGTCGGGCCACATCCAGATAGGCATTTTGACTTCCAAGATACTTCTTTGCAATCCGGGCAAGTGAATCGCCAGATCTTACTTTATGAATCTTGTATTTGTACTGGTGAGAGGAGAACAGATCTTCAAATCTCTTTCTTTGTGCCGACAAAATTTCTTCGTTTTGCGTCGGTGCCTCTTCCAGTTTCAATTTTTGCCCTGCCTGCAAGACAGTATCACTCATTGAATTCCAAAGCATAAGATCCTTGTACTTCTCTGGATTCTTGTAAAGCTTTCTGGCAATTAGCTGCAAACTATCACCCGGCTGTACATGATAAGTCAGCTCTCTGCCACTTTGCTCAACTTCGGTCTCCTCAACTCTTACGGCTTTGGGACGCTGCTCGAAAGTATCTTCTACTTCAACTCGACTTGGAAGAGGAGCTTCTTCACGCAAGGATGCACTACTTCCCACCATAGACACGGTTTCCAGCTTTGCCTTTCTGTCGGGTTTTTGATTTTCCAAACGGAGGTATTCGGGCATTTTACTCAAATCTCGATCAGGATTTACGGGCTCCTTCTGAGAAGAATAATCATCAGGTAGAAAGGGACCCTTGTAGCGAAGCCGGTTTCCGGAGAAAGAACTGAATTCTGGCTCAATGGACTCTTGCGCCTCTTCCACAGGTCCCTCTACTTGTTCTGGAAGGTAAGGAGCTCGAATTCTTTGATCCTGGGCAGGCTCTTTCTTTTCTACCTCTTTTAGACTTGAGAACAGATTTCTGATTCTATTGAGACGCTCATCACGCGTTTCTTCTGCTGCGACGTGGGTGCAGGTAAAGTTCAGGATTCCACCAAAAATAATCAGACTTACTGCAAACTTTTTCACCATATCTCCCGAGGTTCTATTCTTCAACAATGCAGAATACAAAATTTATCGTTTCATGTCCAATTTTGTCTGCTACCAAAGGGTGTCTTCTGTATTCCTTCAGCACCCTATCAAAGCATCAGTTTTCAGCCTGGGGAACTCTGATATTCATCCCCACCTGAAGCTTCTTGGGACTAATCTGTGGATTTGCTTTCATTAAAGATTTGTAAGAAATACTGTATCGATTGGCAATTTTGATGAAGGTGTCCCCAGGCTTCACCGTGTACAAGCCACCCTCTTTCAAAGGTTCAGGGAGCTCCGCTTTCACTATTCTACGCTCAATTTGCGCCTGTAACTTAACCTCAGGTTTGCGATGCAAATTCTTGTTACTAATAAAGTTTTCAATCCCCTCTATCAGCTTCCCGGTGTAGATATCCCGACCGTTCTTCGAGCTCAGGAAATTGACATCACGTTTGTTGGTAATGAAACCCATCTCAATCAAGACTGAAGGTGTCTCCAGGGTCTTGAGAACTACAAACTCCTGGCGCTTGACTCCCCTGTTTTTGGAACCCGGTATCTCAGACAATCTCTGCTCGAGCTCATGAGCAAACTGTGAAGAGTGATTTACTGTTTCAACTTGTTGAAGATCGAGCAAGATCTTACTCAATAGAGGGCTTGTAGGCTCTTTTGAATTGATCTGAGAGTTCTTCGTCTTGGCCTCCAGTTCAACCTTTAGATTCTGACTTGCTCCAGTTTTACTCAGATAGAAAATCTCGAATCCTCTCGTGGGTGGAGTGGATGAGTTCATGTGTAAGGAAAGAAACACGTCAGCAGCGGCTCTGTCTGAGATTTTGAGACGATCTTCCAACTTGATTTTGTAATCTGCATCTCTTGTTAAGAAGGCAACCATATCACTGCGCTTGTTGATCTGATCTCTCAAATGACGCGAGATTTCCAGAACCATATCCTTCTCGTTGTACTTTTCTCCCTGGGCTCCCACGTCCTGACCACCATGCCCAGGATCAATACAAACCACAAATTTTCTACCACTTCTATCCAATTCAGAGCGTATTGGATATAAGTTTTCCACAGAGAAAGTCAGTGTTTGCCCGTCATCGGACCTGTAGAATTTTACCGGGAAAAATCCGCGGGTATAAAAATACAGGCGAAGTCCATTTCTGGTTTGATTCACGTAGAAACTAATGGCCAGCAAATGGTCCAAGTTCTGACGACCACGAATGGTTGTGGTGGAGGTGTTCGGTATATCTACCCTCCAGCGCTTGGTTACTCCATCTTTCTTTTCTTCCTTGACCTTGTATTGAATAGGAGCCCTGAAACGCATCTGAACAGCAAATCGGAAATCATTTTCCTGAACCTCATAGGATTGAAGAATCGCTCTTCTGCATTCGCTGACCTGCAATAGCAGCAAGAAGCACAGTAAGTAATTGAAGATTTTCGACATTGAATCAGCTAGCTCTTAAAGAAAAGGTCAGACAAATTTCACTACCAGAGGACTGGTTTTGTACAAACTCCTCTCAATATTATCGGGAAATTTGCTGAACTGATAAGTTTTTTTCAGTAGAATACTTTTTTCTTGATTTGAGATTATACTAGAGATAGACTTATCGCCCTTGCGCAGACCTCGCGCAACTATTGAAGGAGATTATTATGGCCACAAGATGTTTTTTGAGCGGCAAGAAGCCTGTAATGCTAAAGAAAGTGTCACACTCTCATATCCGCACCAACCGCAAAGTTCGGCCTAACTTGCAAACTGTGACTATCACAGTTGGGAACAACAAAAAGAAAGTGAAAGTTTGCACCAAGATGATCAAGGCCGGCAAGACTATTGGCCTTAGAATCACGAACAAGCAATACAAGGCAGCCAAGCGATCCAGAGCTGGCCTGTTCCGCTAAGTTCTCAGTAAATAAATCGAAAAAGCCACCTTCAGGGTGGCTTTTTTGCGTTCTACTCCAACCACCTCAACAAGAAATTCAGTAAAGAGCTCGAGCCTAACTCCCAGGGGAAGCCCGCCTCTGGCGAAGCGAGACCGTTTTTACACCCTACATGGCCACTCTTTTGTTTGTTGCAGGGGCTTTCTGCCAGCTTGAAAGGTAGGCTTGCGCAAGATCTGGAAAGCGAAACACTCTAACTGAATCCAACGAATACTCGTGACTCTCAAGCCTTCAAAATGTCGGGTGACCTTTTCTTCAATAGAGTAAAAAACACTAAGCCCAGGATAACGTCTGGTATTAAGAAGCTGGCATTGTAAAGCAGTGAGTAATTCAGAGCTTCTGCAAAAACCTTACCCTGAGAAAAATAGAGGACTCCCGAAACTACATGGCAAAACAATCTCAGGAGCTGTACCAACAGGATGGAAATCAGTGGATAGCTTCTGAAAAAGCCTGTTAGACCCAGCACGCTAAATGCAATCAAATAGTCCATTACGAAGGGACCAAGTCCGATTAGCACTCCACTTGTAAGAAAGGACAAAATACCAAAGTTGAGACCAGCCAGCAGACCAACTTTAGGTCCAGACCGTAGTCCAACAATACACACAGGTATGGTTGACCCAAGGGTCACACTTCCACCCATTGGAGCCCGATAAATGGTAAACCCAGACAATACCAAAGCTAATGCCACCAGCAAGGCGGCCTCAATGTAAGGTCGAAGAACTCGATTTTCGGGATTCACTTCTGCATTTTATCAGAAACGAAAAAAGAGGCACCGAAGCGCCCCCTTTTCTTATCTGTATTATTGATTCTTTACTTCAAATCAATTTTCTGCTGAGCCTCCCACAGAGAGTTTCGAATGTAGTCAGGAGTCTGGGGCCTTCCAAACTCAAACTCTTTTTCTTAGATGGTAGAGGAGATCAAAGCCGGCTCCTCAGGATCGAATCCTGCGAATGAACTTCCAGGCATGATTTTCTCCATTAAAACCTGGTATCCAGCCTGTAGAATTGTATCGCGACCAACAGCAACATCTTCTTGAGTCTGGCTAACCAGGTAGTCTGATTGGATCGGTCGACCTTCAATCATTACATCCCCGGTAGTAAAGAATTTCCCATGGGAGATATGTGCTGTGAAACCGGAGTTTTTAAGAACGTAAGGAATTGGAGAACCTGAGCCTGCACCATCGGGAGTACCTACAAAGATCGCTCGGTCGTAATCGTTCAAGGCAGTCATGAAGATATCAGTCGTACTGTAACATCCTCCATCCATAAGTACCACTAGGGGCTTGTCATAAGCAGGCTTGTCGTTCACAGCATGGTTTAACTTAGTAGGTCTTGTCATATTGAAAAAATCACCATCACGAAAGTGCTTGGCCACTTCTTCTTCTGTTAATTCAATTCCCATCTGCTTAAACAAAGCAGCAGCGCCCTCTGGACTTGAAAACAATTCATCCAGAACCTGGGGAGTAAACTGCTCGTTGTGGAATCGCTGAAAGTAGGCTTTTGAGTAGATTACATCAATCCAGCCATCATTGATTTTTGGAGATTCGTTATCAACAAAGTAATTCGCCAGTAGATATCCCCACTTGGCTACTCCACCACCATTACCCCGAAGATCGAGGATCAGACCCTGAGTCCCCTCAAGTAACTCCAGAGCTTTTTCAAACTGAGGCTTGGGATCTTCTACCTTCATGAAGGAACTTAGCTTCATGTAACCAATTTGGTTCTCTTCAAAAATCTTTAGCTCCATCAATTCCAATCAAACGATCACCAATCTCAACTTTTTCAGCGAAATCTGTTCCAGGCTTCACGGCTTCAATGAAGACTCGACTTCCCTCACCAAGCACGAAGCGGGCAGGAAGATAATAAAGCCCCTTCTTGGCGTAAGCGAGATCGATGGCATTGTTGTAACAGTGACCATCGCCCAGTGTGACTTGAGCTTCTGCAAGAATCTGATAAAAATCAATCTCATCCTGGGCAGACTCAAGCTTCTGCTTGGACTCCTGGTAAACCTGACTCCAGTCCACACCATGATCCTTGTTCTTTAGTTCGAAAAAGGCATATTGACGCTCATAGGCATCAAAGAAGGACTCAAGGTCTTGTCGCATTTCTTCTTTGGTGAGGGCAAACAGAGAGCTTGTAATAGCCAAGCCGACAATTAGGGTTTTCTTTAGTTGATGAAACATATATCTCTCCTGGTCACTATCTCCTAAGACTGAAGATCTGGATTGTTACCTCTGGAGGAAAATAGTTCGTCCTTTTTTGAAAGTGAAATCAAGCATCAAAACAATGTAAACTGCCTGGAGCACTTCTTGGGACGCACCAAATGGAATATTCAGGTTTTTTGGATTCAATACTGTATTTATTGGCGGCAGCCACTCTTTTTGTTTCTGTTTCCAAACTCGCAGGGCTCGGGTCTATCCTGGGCTTACTCCTGACAGGTTTTATGGTTGGCCCTCATTCTCCCGGACCTATCTTGACAGAAAATGTGGAGGCCTTGCGCCATATCACAGAATTCGGGATTGTCCTTCTTCTTTTTGTGATCGGCCTGGAAATGAAGCCCGCCAAGCTATGGGAGATGCGTAAGCAGGTTTTTGGCTTGGGAAGTCTGCAGATTTTGGCCACCGGCTCGCTACTCGCACTCTACTTCTCCAATTTTGGACACAGCTGGCAAGTTGCATTGCTCATTGGTCTCTCCTTTGCACTCTCCTCGACAGCATTCGTTATTCAAATCTTACAAGAACGGGGAGAGTTTTACACTCACAGTGGACAAACTGCATTCTCTGTTTTACTAATGCAAGACCTTGCCATAGTACCCTTACTGGCTCTTGTTCCCTTAGCGTCTGAGGCAGGTCAACTCTCCGAGGGGAACCCGATCTGGCAACAAGCAGCCATTGCCATCGCCTTGATTTTATTGGTGATTCTTTTGGGTCGATATGGATTGCCAAAGGTATTGCAATATCTGGCCAGAAATCAAAACAGAGAAGCTTTTTTCTTTTCCATCCTGTTTGGAGTTGTACTGAGTGCATGGGCCATGGATCACGCGGGCCTGTCTATGGCCCTCGGTGCTTTTCTACTGGGCATGACCCTGTCCAATTCGCGATTTCATTATCAAATTCAAGCCCACGTAGAACCCTTCAAAGGGATGCTGATGAACTTATTTTTCGTCGGAGTTGGCATGTCTATTGACCCGAGTATTATGACAGAGCAAACCAGCCTGCTGGGACTTCATCTCCTCAGCATTCTTTCCATCAAGATCATCACTTTACTCCTGCTGTTACTACTGTTTGGATTCACACTTTCTATTAGCACAAAGGTCGCTTTTCTTCTTTCTCAAAGTGGAGAGTTTGGATTTGTTCTCTTTGGTGCCGCAAAAGGATTTCAGATTATCAGTGAAGAGCAGTTTGTAATGGCAATTACCATCATCTCAGTTTCCATGCTACTTACCCCCATTCTTACCAAGATCGGGAATTCCTTGTCTGATCAATTCTATCAATCTGCCAATCCCGACATACAAACAGCCTATCTACCGGAAGCCTCAGACAAACCGGTGGTGATTGCAGGCTATGGAAGGGTTGGAAGATTAATCGCATCCATGATGGAGCAAATCGACAAACCCTATGCCGCTTTTGACTTCACTCCCAACAGAGTGGAGCTTGGACAAATGGAGAACAGGCCGGTCTACTACGGAGACATGAGCGATCTTGCCTTTTTAAGACAGCTAAATCTGGATCGGGCAGAAGTCGTCATTATTGCAATCGATGATTATCAGAGCACAGCAAAGATTGTGTCCCACATTTGCTCAGAATACCCTCAGATACGAATACTTTCACGAGCCCGTGACATTCGCTCTCGAGACGCTTTGTTGGGACGAGGAGCCACCTGGGCACTTCCTGAATCGGTGGAAGGAAGCTTGCGCCTGGGAGCCGAATCCCTCTTGAGCATCGGCATGCCAAAAGATGAAGTAGAAGAACTCCTCGAACTCTTCCGCAAAGAGGATTACGAAACCATCCGCCAAATCTACAGCAATTCAGTCACCACAAAGACTGGCCATGTACGAAGAATGGACTAATTTCCAGATAATAGAGAATCTGATGTCAAAGGACCCTGCGATGCCTGAGATTCTCCATCAAACGGCGCCACTTTAACAACAGACACATTAGTCCCTGCAGAGGCCCCTGCTTCGTTAAAAGCCTGTACTCTATACCAATAGGTTCCACTGCGAGTAAGTTCGTCCTCAAACTCTGCAACATCTGCGCCCAAAACTGCTATTTGATGATAGCTACCCAGTAAAGAGTCCATTCGAAAAACCTTAAATCCAGATTCATCATTTCCTAAATCATTCCACTCAAGAAAAACCCTGTTTCCAATGTTTGATGAGCGAAGAGTCTAGGGATTCGTGGCTGGCCTCTCAATCTTCAAGCAAGTCGCCTGGTGTACAAAATTATTTGTTGAACCCATGTAGCTAAAAGTGATTTGATTGGGTCCATTTCTCTCAAAAGCATAAGGTGTTACCGTACTGGATCCAAGGTTTGCAACATTCAAGAGAGCCATATTTCCCCTGATTCGGATTGGTAACTCCGGGCTCGGATAGTTTAGTGAGCCCGACGGAAACATAGTAAAACTATTGTACTTCAAGGTTCTTTAAGAAAAGGTCCCATTTTCATTCTTACGAATAACGAGAGTATCCTCTCGGATTCCCAAGTCACCGTAGGAATCTCTAGTCAAACCTGAAACCCAAACTGAACCATAACCGATTCTGGTAGACATCCAGTGATTGCACTTATAGCTTCCAATAAAGTCACCAGTCGTTGCAGGACGCAACATCTTTTCCAAAAGCTCGAATCTCTCGTTTAGTAAATCCGCAGATATAACATCTCCAGGCTTGAAATTGTGTACGGACTGAAGTCCAGTATTTGCAACAACCTGAACCCTTACAGGGATTAAAACCATTAATAATAGAAGCCATCGGTTCATCGAAACACCCCCACTCCAAACTGGTCTCGATCAAATTTCCCAGAAGACTCGAGACCATCACCAATTTTAAGCCAGTATCCTCGCCCTGATTTAAGCTCAATCAACTCATGTGGAACATCCTGTTGGGTTTACACATCAGGATTCTTTTTCGTTCGCCATTGATTGCCCCGCAAGCTCCAAACTTCTCGAATCTGAGTATATACATTTAGCAAATCCCCCACATTCATAGAGCTTGCACAGACTAAATTCCAACCTGGCTCAAACTGATAATCCTGCAAATCGCAGGACACCTCTGTTTGAACTATCTCGTCTTTCACCACATAGACAAAATATGCCCTTTTTGGATCCAGATAGTTAATCCCTTCAGACGAATCCAGGCCTTCTACAGAAGGTAAGCGATTAGACAATGCTCGCTTCCACTTCTGATCATGATAAATCCAAAGGATAAGTAGGTTCGGCGACTTCTCAAACAATTCAGACGGAGCGCCTTCCAAGCCACTCACCTGAATAGACCCATCAACCTGAAGTACCAGCATCCAGCGGAGCGATCAGCTCCAAGAACCCGCCCCACCATCCCAACACGCCAGTCCCACTCCCCTCTCCACAGAAATGACCTGATTCCGAAAGCTGGGGAAATCCGGAAGAGCCGGGTTTTCCAGGCAAAGAAAAAAGGACCTTCACGAGACCCGTACTGGCGGCGCCAATGCGGGGATCGGGAAGATCCTTTTTTCAAAGCCTGGGGAAGCCAGATCGACTGATTTCCCCAGCTTTCGGAATCTAAAACCTAAAAGTCGTTTTCTTCGACCTCTTTAGCATTCAAACTATAGCGACCCATTCTATCCTTTTCTACAAGCTTGAGAAGAATGAAATCTCCTTCAGCCAACACGTCAGAAACAGAATCCAGTCGACCTTTCTTGGAGATCTTGGAAATGTGCAGCAATCCTTCTTTTCCTGGCAGGAATTCACAGAATGCTCCAAAGTCAGTGATTCGCTTCACTTTAGACTCATAGACCTTGCCAATTTCAGGCTCGGCCACCATGGACTGCACATGAGCGAGAGCTGCATCGCCTGATTCAGCATCACTGGAAAGAATCTTGACGATACCACCGGTACCATCTGACTTCTCTTCCACTTCAACTTTCACACCGAACTCTTCACAGATTCCGCGGATAGTCTTTCCACCTGGCCCAATAACCTCACCAATTTTCTCTTTTGGAATCTCAGTCATCAGGATTCGTGGAGCATGCTTGCTGATTCCGTCTCTTACGGAAGGAATCGCAGCGTCCATTTTGTCCAAAATCTGCAAACGAGCTTGCTTGGCCTGCTCAAGAGCGGTTTTCATGATCTCGATAGTGATACCTTCGATTTTGATATCCATCTGCAGAGCACTCACTCCTTCACGGGAGCCCGCCACTTTAAAGTCCATATCTCCATAATGATCTTCTGCACCCTGGATATCTGTAAGAACGGTGTATTCATCACCTTTCATGAACAGACCCATCGCAATACCTGCAACGGAGGCCCTTACAGGAACCCCACCGGCCATCAAAGCCATGCAGGTAGAACAAACAGAAGCCATGGAAGAAGATCCATTAGACTCCATGATTTCACTCACCAAACGGATTGTGTAAGGAAAATCAGCTTTCGTTGGAAGAATCGGACGAATCGCCTTGGACGCCAATTCACCGTGTCCAATCTCTCTTCGGGAGGTAAATCCCATTCTTCCAACCTCACCTACAGAGTAAGGAGGGAAGTTGTAGTGAAGGTAGAAGTTGGATTTGTAGGTTTCATCCAGTCCATCAATATACTGCTCATCATCACCACCACCAAGAGTCAGAACTCCCAGTGATTGCGTTTCTCCTCTGGTGAATAGAGAAGAACCATGCAGACGATCAAACACATCAACTTCGCAAGAAATGTCGCGAAGCTCATCCATTCCACGACCATCAATTCGCTTCTTGTCTTTCACCAGCATGTCTCGAATGACGTCATACTCGATGTCATGAAGATATTCTTTCACTTTCTTCTCAAGTTCAGAATCTTCCTCGAATTTATCCGCATAAGCCTCGACTACTTCAGCTTTCACTTCATCACTCTTGGCTTCTCTTTCCTTCTTATTAGAAACATCAAGAGATGCGCGAAATGGCTCAGCATAGCGAGAGCGAAGGTCTGCCATCAGGTCCTGATCAACTTCTGGAGCTTCCCAGGCGATCTTTTCCTTACCGGCTTTTTTGGCTAGCTCATCAACCAGGTCACAGACCTTCTTGATACGCTCATGAGCGAACTCCAAAGCTTCCAGGTACAGCTCTTCACTAATCAGGTTAGCTTCCGACTCTACCATGGTGATGGCTTTTCGAGTACCTGCGACCACGAGGTCCAGGTCACTCTTCGCCATCTGCTCACTTGTTGGGTCAGCTACAAGCTCACCATCAACAAATCCAACCCTGACTCCACCAATGGGACCCATGAATGGAGCTGGAGAAATACTTAGTGCCGCAGACGCTGCAACAATTGCCAGAACATCTGGCTGATTTACTGTGTCATAGGCGAGAGCCTGGAGAGCAATCTGAGTTTCCAGAGTATACTTCTCAGGAAACAGGGGGCGAATTGGCCTGTCAATCAATCTGGAGATCAATGTCTCCTTGGTTGATGGCCGACCCTCTCTCTTCAGGAATCCACCAGGAACTTTCCCTGCCGCGTACATTTTTTCCCTGTAATCAACAGTCAACGGAAAAAAGTCCAATCCGGCCTTAGGTTTAGTTGCAGAACATATGCTCCCAAACACTACAGTTCCTTCACGCTCAACTACAACTGACCCGCCTGCCTGGCGAGCAATCTTACCAGTTGAGATTTTCAAACCCAGCTCTTCGCTGGTTACACTTACTTCTTCAAACACTGAATTCACCTTCTCTTATTTTCTTAGTTCTAACTTCTTGATCACGTCTTTGTACTTGTCTTGATCTTTCTTCTTTAGATAGTTGAGTAGACTTCTTCTTCGACCAACCAAAGTTAGCAGGCCTCGCCGTGACTGGTGATCATGCTTGTGAGACTTGAAATGGTCAGTCAGCACTCGGATTCTGTGAGTAAGAATTGCAATCTGAACCTCACTAGAGCCAGTATCCTTGTCATGCAAGCTGAACTCTTTGATCACCGTATCTTTTTCTTCTTTTGAAATTGACATTTTGTTACCTCGTTAGTTTCTCGTTTTTGTTTTTACCATCTTCACAGGGATATGCCGCATCTGAAGGGACCGTCCACTAAAGACCCGCGCATTCGAGAAAAGCTTGACCAAGGACTGATCAAGACACTCCTTTTGAAGGTTAGAAGAATTACCACAGCTTGACAAAAAAGTCAATTCTTTCCTTTGTTTATGGACGTTTTAAAGGAAGATCAAATAGATTTTCATCTGTTTGATTTTGTTTGTTTTTGTCTAAATTTGTCTAAGTGATTTCTCTATTCCTGTCGATAGTTTTAAAGATGCCAAGTCATAGTTTGCAATATAAGGGTCATACTCTGAGGTTTCGATTTCCTGTTCACAAAGTCGAAACCATCTGCTCCTACGATGCTCCGGTTGTTGTTTCACACGCCAAAGCGGAGGACGAAAGTTTCACCAGAAGCCCTTATTGGCTGCAATGCCCCCATCTGATTTCCAATATTCACAAGATGGAGAGTCAGGGCTGGATACATACATTGCAGGACTGGATAGATGGCCCATACAGAAAACCCTGGATGGAATTCACCAAAAGAGTACCTTCACTATTGCAGAAAACACTACCACAAGATTACTTCTCAAGACTTCAATCGGAAGGTAGAGCAAGCATTGGCGGAGTGCTGGACTCATCCAGAATTAAATGCCTGCACGCACATTACAGTTTTTACCTCGTACATGGAGAAGGCTTTGTAGGGTCCTTTGTTGACGGGCTTCTCAAGTGGAGAAAGAGTAGAACAGAACAAGGTCACAGTATTTTTTGCAGTCCGGATAACCTGGAATGTGAGTTAGGAAAGGTCTCATGATAAAGGGTTTGTACACCTCTGCAATGGGCATGTTAATGCAAGAAGCAGCCTTAACCACGACGACCAACAATCTGGCCAACGTCAACACCCTCTCCTACAAAAGAGACAAAATAACCTACGAAGAATTTCCCAACGTATTGGAAATGAGAATCAATGATACCAAGTTATCTCCTGGACAAAAGTTCTACGATGCTCCTCAAATTGGACGCCTTGGCACGGGTGTAATTGTTGACAGAATCACTACTGACCACGAAGAAGGTTCAATTAGAGAAACAAATATCCGCACGAATTTCGCCCTTGAGGGAAAAGCCTATCTTATGATTCAGGGTGAGAATGGAGTTCGATTCACGAGAAATGGAGAACTGTTAGTTACTGATGATGGCTTTCTTGAGACAAAAAATGGTGAAAAAGTACTGGGAACCCAGTCCAATATCTTACCTGGGGCTCCGATATACGAACCAGGAGCCACTTTACCAAGCTACATCGAGCCGATAAGGATCAATGATGATATCAACTTCGAAGTAAATAACTTCGGAATGATCAGGGGCTCTAATTTTAGATTTCTTAAAGTCGTTTTTGAGAACACAAACAGCCTTCAAAAGGAAGGTTATAACAATTTTAAACTCACCGAAGGACAAGCCTTGAAAGATGACACCTTTGAAATCAGGCAAGGCTTTCTCGAATACTCAAACGTCAATGTCGTTAGCGAGATGGTGAATATGATTAAGGTCCAGAGGGCCTACGAAGCAAATAGCAAGATTCTGCAAGGAATTGACGATGCTATTGGACAGACTGCGTCTCAACTGGGACGACTAAGGTAAGGGAGTAACACTATGATGCGAGCACTCTATATCTCGGCTACCGGGATGCAGGCACAGGACAAGAATATCTCCACTGTGACTCAAAATATTGCCAACGTAAATACGAACGGCTTCAAAAAGAGAGTGGTGAACTTCGAAGATCTTCTTTACCAAACATTGCGTGAACCAGGTACAGAACTGGTCGATGGAATCACAACACCGACAGGTATCCAGATGGGAAATGGTGTTCGCGTCACTGGAATCTCCAAAGTCTTCACTCAGGGTGGATTCCAGATTACAGACAACCCTTTTGATCTCGCCATCGAGGGAGAAGGATTTTTTCAGGTTCAACTTCCCAATGGTGGAATCGGTTACACCAGAGACGGAGCATTTCGACCAGATGCAAATGGGCAGCTGGTGAACGCCTCAGGCCTAATCCTTGACCCACCCATTCAGATTCCACAAGATGTGAAAAATGTAACCATTGGAACGAATGGTGTTGTTTCAGTAATCCAGGGTAACAATCAACAAGCTGTCCAGGTCGGCCAAATTCAGCTGATTCGATTTGTAAACCCCGGTGGTTTAAACAACCAGGGAAGAAATATTTACACAGAAACAATTGCTTCCGGTGCTCCAATCCCGGGGAATCCGGGACAGGGGGAATTTGGAACGGTAGCCCAAGGGTCCATTGAAACTTCCAACGTCTCTATCGTCGATGAAATGGTAAACCTCATCGTGGCCCAAAGAGCTTATGAGTCCAACTCCAAGGGAATTACAACAGCAGACTCAATGCTGCAAACAGCTAATGGTTTGAAACGATAATTCAGCTAGCTAGTTAACCAAAACAGGCTGCATCCAATTTGGGTGCAGCCTGTTTCTTTCTTTTGAAGGAACTACACAATTGTTGTAAATCTCCCTGCTTCATCGATGAGACTCAACAAAAATTTGTACGGGATTTCATGGAAGACAAATAATCAGGGACAAGCCCGTCGAAGATTCGATTCATTGGCAGTTGAGTCGCTGACTCGTCAACTTACTATCAAAACTCGAAGCAAGAGTGGCTATTGTATTTCGCAAATGGAATAGAGCTTACCCAGTGAAGACTCCATCTACAATCTATTAAATATGTGATTGGCCTTGAGTTAAACTCGTGCCCCAGCCAATATTTTACACTCTGACTTCTTCAAGATGAAAAGCACATTTTGGGTGAAGAAAATCTATCCAGCTGGCACTTGAATGACAAGCTTTTGAAAACAGTCGATATCACCACATCAAATAGTGGAAATTATTCCCGGATAGTGGAACTCAGCAATCAGGATTTAGCAGAAGACAATGAAAGCCACTCACTCAACTAAGCATCAAATCCTACTCCAAAGAGAATACTCTACTCTTCGTTTGAGACTTGAAAAGATTGTTGAAATCCGACTTCAGAAAGAAGTGATTCAACCCTCACTCACGGTGACTGTCGAACACCCACCGCGAGAGTCGTACGAGCGTCCTGATCGTTATCATAATCGAGACCAAAGATGTATTGCTGATCTTCTGATATGAAAAACTTGAAGTCAATTTTGCCAGTAAAATTCTCACGCAGCTTGGGAATCGTCCACATATACTTTGTATTGGGCTCATGTTCGTACGGCAGAGATTGACTGTTCACACCAAATACATTTCTTAGATGAACAGTCCCCTCCTGAAATTGCATGGTACCTGTGGTTATAACCTCAGACATTGCCACCTGGGTCAAGCGAACCGATGATGCAGCGGAAGCAGAGTTGATTGAATGTGTTGTCCACAATACAACGTTGTAAGTTCCACTCAATCGCTGCAATGCTCCATTTTGAGAAAATGCACTAAAGGGACGAGTCAGGAATGAAACTCGATCTGCTACTGGCCCATTCCCCTGCCCTGTGAGTGCCATCTTGTAGTCTCCAGCCTTTACAAACCAGCTTGAATTTAGAAACTCCAGCTTGTTTCTTGTAGTGTTCAAATTGAAGTTGGAATTCCTGGTTGGCAAAAGACTGGCACTCACTGGCTTCGTGGTCTCAGACTGGAAACCCACACCTGTGGACATCCCTATGTTTGAGTTCGTAGTTTGAGCAAACTCCAGCTGAGCCACCACTGCGGAACCCTTCGTACTTAAAGAGACAAAGCCCCAGTCTCCGTAAAAAATGGAAGTCGATAGCTCCGAACTTGTGCTTGAAACCGCCTTCATCTGTGCGGAAAAAACTGGTGTTGAAATCAGTGCAGAAGGAACACCAAATACAGCCAGACCCCCATCAGGTACAGTGTAGACAGGCACGTTCACTCTGGAGTTAGCGTTCCCAACACTGGTTTCGACTGTAAGAGCACCAATCCCCAGATTAGAAGCTGCAAAGTTATAATCAATCAAACGAACAGGATTTGTCAGGAACAAAGAAGGGGCTGCTGTCTTGAATCCAATCAAGTTGTAGAGAATATCTTGATTAAACACCTGCACGGGCTCAGCAGTAGAACGAGTTCCGTAGCCCACGCTGAGTGAATTGTAAAGACCCAGCAGGCTCTCGTTACTTACCACCTGAGAAGGTTGATTGGCAGGATTTCCTGTAACTACAAAGGGAGCATCAGCTCCACCACCACAACCGGCCAGTAAAAGGAAAGCCAAACCAACTATTGTGTAAACCAGTCTTCGAAACATAACACTCATAAAGTTCTCCAGGAAGAGAATGACAGCACTCAATGTTCAATTCTCGAGCTGAACTCTAACACTCTTCTAACAAAAATTCGCTGTGCATTATAACTTTTGTCTTACCTCAAATGAAGCACCATGTTTCCATCTCACACTTCCGTTTCTCCAAACCAGAGGTTAGACTGGCCACATGACTAAATTAAAAATTACAGACTGGAACGGTTTTGGTGATGGCGTAGCCAGAGACAATGGAAAAGTTTACTTTACACCCAAAACACTCGTTGGAGATGTCATTGAAGCTATTTCAATTCAGGAAAGCAAACGCTTCAACAAGGTTCTGCAATACAAACTTATCTCCCCGTCAAATCTTCGGAAAGAGCCTGACTGCCTACACTATACGGAATGTGGAGCCTGTAAAATCCAGGGACTCGAGCCCGGAGACTATCGGAAATGGAAGCAAAAGGTTGTTCAAAATTCCATTCGCGGATGCTTGTCTGAACTTCCTGAACCCGAATTTGTATGGAGCGAGACAGATTCATTTCGAAGCAGAACCCTTTTCCATATCCATCCTGACAATCAAAAGCTTTGCAGAGTTGACTGGCATGGGGACCTATTACCTGTTTCGCAATGCACAATTCTGGCACCGTCTCTCCAGGAGAGAATCAAGCCTTTAAATAATGTCCTGAAGGATCTTTCATCTGGCTTGAAAGGCGAACTGTTCAGAGTCTTCCTACAGTGGAACCCCGAACCAAAAGAAGTCGTTACTGGAATCATCCTTAACAAGATTTTTTCACACTCCAAAGAGCAGTTTGAAGAAGCATTTCAGGATTATTCACTCCCACTCTTTATCGCCAGTCGACAAAGAGAAGAGTGGAATCCAAAGACTTTAGTCTGGATCAACCCCTCAGCCCACACCGACCCCGGATTCTTCACCCAAACCAATCCACAAATTAATGAGATTATTCAGAGCCAAATCAAAATCTGGGTGGAAAAGCACACCATGAAGCGGGTAGTCGATCTTTTCTGCGGCTCTGGCTCTCACCTGCAAAAAATCCAATCCAGCTTGCAAAAAGGTATCGGAATTGAATCAAATCAAGCTGCGATTTCTCGTGCTTTGCAAATCAACAGTAGCGAAAAACTGGATTTCATCTGCAGCAAACTACCCTCCACCCCGATCAAATATCATGAAATTTTGCAGTCCCTGGACAGCTTCATTGTCAATCCACCACGTGCAGGGATTGGTGAGAGTTTTCTCAACAGTTCTTTCTGGAAAACCTGGTTTGAGAATGCAAATTGTGGCATTTACATGTCATGTAACCTCGTCAGCCTTCAAAGGGACCTTAACCTTTTACGGTCCAGGTTTGATTTTGAGGTAATCGATTGGAAACTCTTTGATATGTTCCCCTGGACAAGTCATGCAGAAGCGCTGGTTTTACTATCCAAAGACAAGTCAAATCCAGCAAAACTTGATTCGAAGAGCTAAATTTGCCCTCCTTAACTCAAATTTAACTTTTTCGCCAGGGTTTAGCTTCCCTTAAACTTGACAAGAATCTATGATTTCCTGATGAAAATGGCCGACTTTAGGTACTTTTACGCGAGAAGTTGTGCTTTTTTTGAATCGTCGATTCTCCCTTCTTGACAGCATTGATTTTTTTCATACAATGTACGCTCTCGTTTGAGGGTAAGTTGGGCGTATTTGGCCCTGGAGAACAGGATTGAAATTCAGTGATCGTAGCAATTGATGGCCCTGCAGGAGCAGGAAAAAGTACAATAGCCAGACAATTTGCACAGCAAGAAGGTTTTCAATACCTGGATTCCGGTGCTTTTTACAGATGTTATGCCTGCGCTGCTCTGGATGAAGGCTTGAATCTTAACGTTCCGCAAGGACTGAAAGAGTTCCTTCAAAATCAGAGGGTAGAAGCAGACTACAGTAAAGATTCACCCACTTACACATTGAATGGGGAGGACGTAACAAGGCGAATTCGTAGCAACGAGATCTCTCAACTGGTCTCAAAAGTAGCAAGCCTTGGTGAAGTCAGAGATGAAGTAGTCAAAAGACTCAGGGAAGTCAGCCACAGTGGCAACTTCATTGTGGATGGAAGAGATATCGGAACGGTAGTCTTTCCGGACGCAGAGTTGAAGTTCTTTTTGACTGCATCGATTGAAGAGCGTGCCCAACGAAGGTATCTGGAGCTCAAGGGAAAGGGAGAGGAAGTTCCTCTTGCCACCCTGCAAGAACAGATACGACGGAGGGATGAAGCTGACAGTAAGAGAGTGATAGCTCCTCTTAGCATGGCACAAGACGCAATATTGATCGATTCATCGGACTTAAACGTGAAGCAAGTAATTGATGTGATGAGTCAGCACCTCAATGCCGATATACATCATTCAATAGAGGCCAACGAGCCTCGGCAGTCTTGAACTGTCAAAAAATTTTTTTAAGGAGTGATTACACGTGACAGAAGAAGTTGTAAACAAAGAAACTGAGAACCAGGAGCCTGTAGTTGAAGAAACTATGGCCGACTTTGAGGAGTTTTGGTCGGCTCCTACGACCGTTGTTGTGGGCAAAATTTACAAGGGTAAAATTGTTCGTATCGACAACAAAGATGTCTACCTCGACATCCAGGCAAAGAATGAAGGAATTGTATCTCTGAGTGAATTCGCCAGAGACCCAATGCCTCCCTCACTGGGACAAGAGGTTGATGTAATGGTGGTGGAAACTAAAGATGATTCCACACTCATCTTGTCCAAGTCCAAAGCAGAAGCTTCCAAAGCTTGGGAAGTTGCAGCAGATGCCTATGATGCAGGCAAAACTGTAAAAGCAAGAGTTATTAGCAAAGTTAAAGGTGGACTCAATGCCGATTGCGGTGGATTGAAAGCCTTTATCCCGGGCTCTTTGATGAGTTTGCACCAGGAATACGACCTGGAGAAGTACATCAACAAAGAGTATGAATTCAAAATTATTGAATTCAACAGAAGGAGAAGGAACATGGTTCTTTCTCGCAAGGAAATTCTGCAAGAAGAAAGACGCAAGAACATCGAGCATATCTTTGAAACTCTCAAGGAAGGCGATGTTTGTGAAGGTATTGTTAAAAACATCACAGACTACGGTGCTTTTGTATCAATCGTTGATGGACAGATCGATGGACTGCTTCACAAGGCAGACATGTCCTGGGCACACGTTCGAAGCGTATCGAGCGTTTTGAAGCTTGGTGACAAAATCAAGGTAAAAATCCTTTCAATCGATCGAGACAAGGAGAAGATTTCTCTCGGCGTGAAGCAACTTACTGATGATCCATGGGTACAAATTGAAGCCAAGTTTGAGGTCGGCTCAATCCATCATGGAGTAGTTAAGAACGTAACTCACTTCGGAGTTTTTGTAGAACTTGAAGAAGGTGTTGAAGGTCTTGTGCACGTGTCTGACATTAGCTGGACACAAAGAATCAAGCACCCCGAAGAAGTACTCAAAATCGGTGATGAAGTTACTTGTAAAGTACTGAATTACGAAAAAGAGAGTCGCAAGATTTCACTCGGAATCAAGCAATGTGAAGAAGATCCATGGGAAAAAGTCTTCGACGAATTTGAGATTGGTCAAACCCTTAGTGGCTTGGTTAAGAACATCACTGATTTCGGTGTATTCGTGGAAATTCAGGAAGGCATTCAGGGACTTGTTCACATCAGCGACTTGAGCTGGTCTAACAAGATCACTCACCCAAAGCAGGTTGTTAGCCTTGAAGAAAAGCACACTGTCAAGATCATTGGTCTTGACCGTGAGAACAAGAAAATCAGCCTGTCTGTGAAAGAGGTTACAGAAGATCCATGGAGAGATGTGCAAGACAAATTTCCAGTTGGCTCAACTGTAGAGGGAACTGTTACTGGCCTGACTAACTTCGGAGCGTTTGTTGAAATCGCCGAGAACGTAGAAGGAATGGTACACATCAGTGACTTCTCCTGGACCAAGCACTTTGAAAATGCGTCTGACTTCCTTCAGGTAGATCAGAAGATCCACTGTAAGGTCCTGGAAATTGATCCTGATGTTCGCAAGATTTCCCTGGGAATCAAGCAACTTGAAGAAGAACCATTCGTTAAGGTTGCCCGCGAAAATCCCGTTGGAAGCGTAATTACTGGCAAGATCAGTAACATCACTAACTTCGGAGCTTTCGTATCTATCTCTGACGAAGTTGATGGGTTATTGCACGTGAGTGATATCAGCTGGACCGAAAAGGTTGAGCATCCATCTGACAAGTTCAGTGAAGGAGAAGAAGTTTCCTTGAAAGTACTTGCAGTAGACCTGGATAGTCGCAAGATCTCTCTGGGCCTGAAGCAACTCAGCGATGACCCTGTAGAAAAATTCTTCAGTGAGCATCCTGTACGTACCATCATCAAGGCAACAGTTGCGGAAGTTGAAAGTAATGGCAATGTCATCTTGAATCTCGCTGAGAACTTGACTGGTGTTGTTCATTCCAAGCAAGCTCCCAACGATACCAAGGTTGGGGATGAAGTCGAAGCCAAGATCCTTGAATTCAGTGGCAAGGACCTACGTATTCATCTCTCTATCAAACAAGCAGAAAAGCAATTAGAGCGTGCTGCTTACGAAGAGTACAACCGAAATACTGAAGTAAAATCCGAGCAAGACAAGCAAGTGACCATGGATAACCTGGCGTCCTTGAAGGCTGAGCTCGAAGCTGAAGAACGAGAACGAGGAAAAGAAGTCATCGAAAAGTCTAAAGAAGACTAGTAGTTGACTGAGCCGAAGCACGAACGTAGTAATTTTGAAGCACAATTGAGAACTCTTTGAAGTTGAAGCTGCAGCTTGAATGCAACCTGTTGATACAGGGTTAATATTTCAACTCAAATCGCTCAGTAGTTGAAAAAAGGGTCGGATTTTATCCGACCCTTTGTTCATTTTCGGAGGTTCCTTCCGACGTTACGAAGCTACTTGCACTGACCCTTCTAGTTCATTGGCTTTTTCCACCTCAATAGACAAAGTTGTCTTACAGCTTGGACAGTTTCGAAGTTCCAGATCATGTGCCATATAATGCATGGTGGAGATAACCCCTACCAAACGGGTAGCGTGGAGAAAGGATTCCATCGTGGAAAATGTCTTTCCACACGAACAGACCTTGAATGAACCTTTGGATTTCATCTCCAACCCCCTTGTTGCGAGAAGTTTACATTCTTCCCTATAGAGGTTATCGACAAAAAGATTGTGGACCTTAACACTTTTGCTCAAGCTTGAGTGGAGCAAGTTTTCAATTCTTCAGAAAACACAATAAATTTCTATGGATCTTTTGCCCTTCAAAAGTAATGCTCCTTTCCTGACGAACTGCCTGAAAGCCTTTCCTGCTCGACAACTCAACAGCATTGTCCCATTCTTGCTGTTCAAGCCCTGGACCCTTCGGCAATAACAAGCATTTCTTCGTCAATGGCAAGAGGGTTTCCAATAAAACTTCTGTTTTCGCGACAGCTCTGGCAGAGACCAAATCAAATTTAAACCCCAGGTTTCTAACAAAGCTCTTGGCCTTACCTGGTTTCAAATTCAAGTGATGAAGAGACGGGGGCCTCCAACCCTGAGACTCAAACATAGAATGAATTGCCAGTAACTTTTTGTTTCTGGCATCCATTAAATGTAAATCTGGAGCTTTGTGAAAATAGTGCCACAAGACTACACCGGGCACACCACCACCAGTACCAAAATCAAGATAGCTCACTGGAACTTCCCCCGGGAACTTCTCTTGCCATTGAAACAAAAGCAAAGAGCTATCAAGAAAGTGCTTCAAAAGAGAGTCTTCAAGTGACAGAATTCGAGTCAGATTCAGTTTTTCATTCCAACTGATAAGTTCCTGATAGTATTGCTGCAAGTCACTCTTCTGAAGGGGCGACAAACTGCCGCAAAGCTCTTCATGATGAATAAAAAAATTCTCCCAACTCACAGAATGATTTTAGCCCTAAGATACTCAAGAAACAAGCGGCCAAAGAAGGATTCATAGCTCAATCACTTTACTATCACAGTCAATATGTGTTAGGAATTTAGTATGAGCTTTTTAAATGATGGCCGTTATGGCAACTGGGTTTGTTATCTCCATGGAGATGCCAGCAGTGCATGTATAGTGCAGTTAAACCAACATGGACCGGAACATAAATCAGGTCGATTAGCCACCAGAGGGTTTGAATCACCATCTGAAGCCTTTGAATATCTTCATGTCAACTTGAGTCAGCCCTGTGAGAAGATCTTTTTCTTTGTCAGCTCTCCGGAACAGTTTTTTCTAACACAATGCAATTCAGGACCCAAACTGCCACTCGACGTTAAGAATATCAAAAAGGGCCTGAATCCAATACCCTTTCAGCCCTATTAAATTTTTCACCTTTCATTGAATCGAATAGATTGACAGTGAAGATCCTCTTTGATAGTATCACCGACTCAACGAAAGTTGTCTGGCGGTGATTAGCGCAGCCTGGCTAGCGCACTGGTTTTGGGAACCAGGGGTCGTAGGTTCGAATCCTACATCACCGACCACGCGGGTGTAGCTTAGTGGTAAAGCACCAGCCTTCCAAGCTGGCTACGACAGTTCGATTCTGTTCACCCGCTCTTTTTTTACCTGCCGTAATTTAGCCGCTCAATGAGAAATGTACTAAGACCGGCCTTTTCCATCTTGATTTGCACCGACTCAATGGGGTATTCGCCTCTGAGAAAGGTCAACTCCTCTTTGCGGGTATCCAACAATACGGAACTGGTTCGTGTATCCGAGTCTCTTGGCTGCCCACAGGACCCAACGTTGACTACGAGGGTTTTCCCATACTGATCCTTGAGGCTGTAAGGCTGAAAATTCCTGGGCACTTGCTGCTCTCCTGATTCGGAACTTACATAGAAGCGAGCTTGATGAGTGTGACCGAAGAAAGCAATCCCGATTTCATCTTCCCCTTCACCCTGCAGCTCAAAATACGGGTCTTTTGGATGGTAGCACCAGTTTTCATAGTCAACGGGATGAGCATGGCTCAAAAAGATTCTGAACCTGTCCTGCTTCAACTCATAACTGAGGGGCAAACTACTCAGATAATCAACCTGATTCGAATCCAACTGGTTTTTTGCATACAAGATTGCTTCGATGGCATAGTCCTGATAGAGAGCCATAGACATTTTCTCCACCAGAGCATGATCATGATTACCGGCCAGCACAATTGGGAAGTTCTCTTTTACATAGTCAATACAGGCTGGAGAATCTGGACCATAACCCACGATATCTCCCAAACAAACCAGCAACTCAGCGCCGGCATTATTCAAAATATCTGTCGCCCTCTTCAAGCCTTCGAGGTTTCCGTGACAATCGCTCAAAAGTCCAATTTTCATACACAGAGTATATCAAGAATAGGCAGAGCTTGCCTTGCAATTGGAAAGATGAACAAAAGCTTGTAAATTTAAGCTATTTCGTAGGGCAGGCAGCTCTTAATTCTGCTATACTGCGGACTTTCTAACCGTACTGCCTCGAAAACCATTCATGAATTCTTTGATCCCGAAACCCAAATTTCTTTTTCCTCTGCTTACCCTCGTTTGCACACTCTTCTTCACAGGCTGTCTGGAATTGAAGAAAAGTAAGGTAGAAGATAAGTCTCAGGAGACCAGTAAAGCTCAAATTCAAGTGAAAGAGTACTATTCACCAGGAAGTGCCCAAAACCGTGTCAACGATGTTCTGATCACCAGAAATTCAATTTATCTGGCAACTCCTCAAGGGGTGCTCGAAATTGACCCACTCTCACATGAAGTACTCAATCAGTCTGATCCTTACTTGAAAGAGCAAAACATATTGCAAATGGGTATTGGAGCAAACGGCACCCTGTATGCCAATTCTGAAAAAAAAGGGTTGATGGCCCTGCCACCAGGAGCAACGGATTTTTACTCCACCGATTCTACCAAGATGCGAGACTTCTTCATTCCCGAGAATACGGATAATGTCTATTGCGCAACTTCTCACGGTATCGATATTTTAAAAGCGGGTGTTTGGACCAATATCAAGGTCAAGGGAATTGCCGAGTTTCAAAATCAGGCCAATGACTTGCAGACCATAGTGGGAGACAAACAGGGCAAACTTTGGATCGGGTCGAGTTTTGGGCTCTATATCATGCAGGCAAGTGGAGGATTTGACTTTTTCTATGGCAACTTCCAAATTATTCAGGGAAACACAATAATAAACCGAAAAGGAAATAGCCCATTGTCTGGCAACCTGGTTTATGACATTTCCATAGATCCGGCCAGCAACGGAGTTCTAATTGGCACCAATGGAGGAGCAACCTGGATTTCCGACTCAAGCAAAATTCGTCAAATGAGCAACTGGAAAGTGTTTACAGCTGATCACACAACGAGCACAATGTACGCTGGACAGATTCAGGTACGTGAAGTTCCCGGGAACTCGCCACTACCCATTAACTTCGTGAAAACTGTCAGAGCATACTCAAATCAGCTATACCTTGGAACTGAAAGTGGGCTGGCTCATTTTTACAATGGTCAATGGGAAGTGCTGGACATGGACAAGGGTTTGTCAGCAGACAGTATTATGAGCATCAAAATACATGACAAGGGCACGCAGCCTATTGTCTACCTTGGCACCAATGGCGGAATTACCATATTGCCGTTTCACCCGACCTTAAAGGAGAAAGAGGGGTCATAAAATGAAAGTTGAAACCACTCGATTTGGACAAATTGATGTTCCCGATGAAGATATCATCAAGTTTCCCGAGGGAATCTTGGGGTTTAACGGGAATCATGAGTATGTGATCTTGAATGATCCTTCCACAGAACCTCTGCGCTGGCTTCAGTCACTAGAAAATCCGGATCTGGCCTTTGTAATCATCGACCCACTGAAGTTCAGAGATGAATACTCCATTGACTTGTCTGATGAAGAAGTAGAAGCTCTCGAGCTACAGGGCCCGGAAGAAGCAATCATTTACGCCATCGTTGTCATTCCAAAAGAGCAACCTGAAAAGATGACTGCCAATCTTCAGGGGCCTATCGTGATTAATGCCAGCAAGATGATCGCAAAACAGGTCATCTCGACTAATTCCAAACATAAGCTGAAGCATTACGTGCTCGATGAAATGAAAGCAATGCTGGCTTCTACCCAGAAAAAATTTGGTAAGGTCACCTTGAATCTCAATAGAAAAGAAAAGGGCCCTAAAAAAGTAAATGATGGGGAGGTCGGTTAATGCTGGTACTCACCCGTAAGAAAAATCAAAAGATTATGATTGGCGATGATATTGAAATCACCATCGTAGATATCAGAAATGAGCAAATCAAGCTGGGAATCAATGCACCGGGCCACATCAAAGTGTTTCGAAAAGAAGTATACGATTCTATTCAGGAAGAGAACAAAGCTGCTACTGAAAGCGTCTCACCAGAGCAACTCAAGGGACTTTCAGATTTATTCAAAAGCTGAGTAAATCAAGGTTTCCGTTTATTCGCACCTAAAGTAGGAACTCTCACCTGAGATTCCCAAAGTCGACTGATAAATTCAGGTTTATATGATATTGAATTCAGTAGACTGGCACTTATCGCAGAAGATCGCCTACAAAGACCTTAGACTCGTTGGAATGCCAGTTAAACAGATTTTTTAGAGAGAACTTCTCGTTCAATTTTCGAATCAGGACTTTTTTGTCTTCATTCTGATTTCGAATGATGTTTTTCAAGGTTTCAATTTCCTTCTGCAAAGCACGATTTTGCTTCTTTAGAAAGTAGTTTTCCTCCTTGAGAGCATACAAGTCTCCGGATTGAATTGATTGAATTCGACTTTCAAACTCTCGCTTCTGCTCTTGAATCAGGTGAAACAGTCCACGTGTACGTGGGTCCGATAGAATTTGTCGAGGATTTACTACTTCTTGAACTTCTTCAGCCGGAATCGGAGTTCCATCCACATCGCGAGAAAGCCTCTCAAATGCACCGAGTGCGCTAACAATATTGCTCTCTTCGGCAAAGGGCTCTGGCTCAAACTGAGTGTTCAAACTATCCAATTCCTTGTGAAGTACAGGTTTCTCTTTCTTCTCGTTCAAAGGGAGTTTTTGTCTGCGCTGACCCTCAGAATTAGAGCTGACTGGATTCCTTGTGCGCTCTTTTTCCTTTTCTTTAGCTTGCATTGAATTGCTGGAAACCCGGTCTTCAGGACCATCAAACAGAAAATTCACACCATTTTGGTCAAAATCCGGATTCAAGAAAACTTCCTTCAACGCTTGCAGATGCTCAGGAGAGTAGTGGTATCCCCCATCTTCACTTTGCCCCAGGTGCAGAACCTTGGCAACGGACTCTTCGATCTTGCGAAACTCTTGAATTTCGATTTGCAGAATTTTGGCTACTTCCTCGCTGTTCATCTTCTCTCCTAAGAATTCAACTTGCAGAGTTTTCGACAAAAGTTGATCATTTTTTAACTTTTTTGTATGAATTTAGCGGATGCCCAGCTTGCGACGACTCTGGTTTTGAAACTGACTGGCCTGCAAATCTTTTGAGCGCAAACCACTCAGGAGATCGTTGATTCTACTCTGGGAACTCCCCAAGGCTGTTCGCGCAACCCTGATCCTTCCATTGAGCACTCTTTGCTTTTCTTCCAACTCTCTCTTTTGAACCCTCAAAGCCACAAGAGAAGCGCTCAGACGATCTCTTTGATCAGGAAACCTCAACAAGCTGGATTCGATCGCCTCAACCTTCTTGGTAACCAGATCCTTCTCTCTTTTCAATCGCAAGGCATCATTTTCCAGTCTCTTGAGATCCAATTGCTTTTGATTCCTGAAGTTTCGCAGGGTAACGAGTTCCTGACTTCTTTGAAGATTAGCGCTAAGGCTGTTAGCTCTCTCAGAATTTCCTCTTCTGTCAAATTCTTCTTTCTGAATTCTTGCCCTAAGCCTTTGAGACAAGTCTTCCTCTCTCTCCTGAAGAAGATCCAGCTTTTTTCTTGACTCTTCTCCCAATGACAGCTCTCTACCTTTCAGGAATTCTGCCTTCTCAAGCTCAGGAGGTCGCTGAGCTTCTCTCCAGTCCTGACTTCTCTTCTCAAATCCAACTCTCTCTTTCACTCCGGTGAGAGAACGAAACTCCGTATCTTCGCCCGGTCGTGCAGCCAACTTTAAAAAGTCAAGCAAGCCCAAATTCAGGTTACGGGCTCTGCGTTGAAAGTTGTTACGAAAAACCTGCTCCTCTTGCAAACTGAGTTTACCCTTTTCTCGCGCCTGCTGAAGGTTTCTTGAAATTCTTTCAATTTCTTTTTGATCCTGGCTTAACTCCTGCCTTTGAAAGATCTGCCCCTTTCTTTGAACTCTCCCCGAATAAGAGGGCTTTTGCATCTCCTGAAAACTCTCCACCCTGGTCCGTCGAGAAGAATCTCTGGCAAATCGAAGCATCTCACCCTGTTGAAGAAATTGAGCTCTCGCCTTGCCCTCACTACGATCTTGCCAACGAACGACACCCTCAAAAACACGAATCTGGGTATCACCCTGATGACTAACTTCAAACTCGGTACCCTTCACCGCTACCAGTGCATCTGGTGTCAAAATCTCAAAACTGGAGTTGCTGGATTTGATACGGGCAAACACCGCCCCTTCTTTCAGAAAAAGTCCATCCTGACCAACCTCAATCACAGAGCCTTCTTTTAGATTTACCTGTGACCCTTCCCACCAGTCAACTTGAGACTTTCCACCAGGTGGCAGCTCCACAATATCGCCCGGATAGAGAGAAAGTTCGCTATCAAAGACTTTTCGCTCAAATTGGCCAGGTCTGGTCAATCGAACAACTGTTTGCGGATTCAAAATTCCGAAAGACTTACCAAACTCAGGAAATCTCTCCCCTCTTCTCTTGTCTTCCAGAATATCTCCGGCGCTCGCTATTTTGCGCCACTGCCCTTGATACTCTTCATAAAATCCGCGATTCTCACGTAAATGATAAAAGTATCCGGGACCTAAAGTCTGTGATTCCCCACTCTCAAAGATTACTCTTCCTACAAAACCCTCTCCGGTCTTCAACCTGGAACCTAAAGGCAACTCAAAGTCACGTTGCCACAGATCCCACTGCCCGGAGCCTGGAAAATTAACATAGACTTTACCCTGATCCACCTGAATTACACCTTCAGCGTAGAAGGTCGTAAAGCTCAAAATCAGTATTACTAGAGCCGCAAACCGTTGAATCACGAAATCATTCCCCTTCTGATTACTCTCATTTTACAATATCCCCGAATCACGCCACATTACTTACAAGAAAGCATTGAATTTTCTTCCGCGAAGACTCACAGCTTCATTGATGAACCTACATAAAACAGGTCTTCATAGCGGTCATTGACCTGGAAGGATGCGTGGCGCTCCCTTTCCCATTTGTATCCTGTATGAAATCCAAAGTTACGTCTCAAGTCCCAGTTGACCCGAAAATCTCTACCTTTCTTGGAAAAACTTGAGTCAATCACATTGGTAAAGAACTTAAAGGTTCTTCGCTCATAATCCAGAATGAACTTCGCCGAGACTTTAGAAGAAAATTTCCACTGTGTCGACAGTGAGTGAACATTGTAGTCATTATTGGTGAAAAACTGCCTTGGAACATCATATTCAACCCGCTTCCAGGCGTTGTAGGCGGATACATTCCAGTTTCTAAGCACATCGTAACTGACATTGCTGGAGAAGGTCCAATCCACATAATCAAAATCGGGCTGATCTTTATAGAAGACTGAGTCTATCTCAAATCTGTGATCCATCATGATTCTGTTAAAAAAGATAAAGTGAGAAATCTCCCCTTCATTTCTTTGGTAGGATAGGACATTGTCAGTCAGGTTTTGTCTTGCGTAATCGCGATCTGAAAAGTTGTTTTCTATCGAGAAAGTATGGCTTGGGCTCAATTGAAAAAGGACCAGCCCATTCACCTGACCCTCCAAAAATGACCTTTCCAATGTATTGTAAAGTTCTCGTTGTCGAACTCTCGTTTCAAGCTCAAAGGTCATTGGTGAATCAACCTGATAGGGTAAAAATTCTGTTCGAGCCTCCTTCAGAGAATACTCGGGAATACGTGCAGCGACAGCCCCGTGACCATTTCGAATTAACAAGTCCCTAGTCCCGTCCTGAAAGGTTTCCTTTTCCATCATCAATGAATCCAGCTTCTCAGGTGGGCGGTGAAGAGCTTTTATGGTCATTCGCACCGGAGAGTAACGAAAGAACTTTAAGTAAGCATCCTGTTGGTAGTAATTGTCCAACGGCGAAAACTCAAAGTCAACATCGTGGGCTTCATAACCCACGGACAGGAAGGTATTTCGTCGTATCAATTTCTCCCATTCCAGTACTCCTCCAAAATCATCAGTACTGAATTCAGGAAAAGACTGGTCCTCAAACACGTCATAGGATAACTTCCCTCTCATTCTTACGGTTTCAGAAAGAAAATAGGAGGATTCCAGTTCTGCCAGATTTTGGTAGTCGCTATTGCGGGAAATCTGATTCTTATCCGAATAGATATCACCCGTAAAGCGATCCCTTAGCAAAATTTGTAACCTGCCCAGATTCCACAAATGCTCACCATCAAGATTCACGTCCCAATGACTGAAACGCTTGTCAGAACTGAGCCTTTGAAGACCGTTTCCCGTATCTACAAAGGTTTGTTCATCACCAAAATAATATTGTAAGGCTAAATCTCCCGAGACTCTGGTCTGAGACTCTCGAGAAAACAAAATAGGCAGACAACAAAAGAATATAATTAGTCTTTTTGTGATCACATGTGGAAAGATCGACAAAAATCACTACAATTTGTAGGAAAGGGTATTGAAAACCCTTAGCTTTTGGTTCCTGCTTTTCGAAAGATGTAGTATATTCTCGATCTTGAATTCGGAGGACACAGTGAAAGTACCGATGAAATATCCTAATCCCAAGCCTGCAGTTTCCAGGTCTTATAAAAAATTGGGACAGAGTCATGGAGAGAGAATCTCCGAAAGTCCTCGTTGGCTGGTTTCTCTACTTTATCTTGTAGCTGTTACACTGTGGGTAGCCGGAGCTTATCATCTGGTTAAGACATTCAGCGCCATTGAAAGTACGCAAAGCTTCTTCAATGTATTCCTGTTTTTTCTCGCTGGAGCAATCCTTTATTTCCTGGCAGGTCATGATCGTTTCATCATGACCAGACACGAGATTACAAATTGCAATAGTAGCGAGTCCTAGACTCAGACACCCTTCTGGGATAATTCTATCAGCACTCCACCCGTTTGCTTGGGATGAAAAAAACAAACTTTCGTATTGTGCGCTCCATTTCTGGGCTCCTTATCCAAGGCAGTATAACCTTTTTTTTCAAGTGCATTCATTGATGCTTTCAAGTCTTCCACACGGTAACAAATATGATGAATTCCTTCGCCCTTTTTCTGAAGAAACTTGGCAATTGCTCCTTCACTACTTAAGGGCTGTAGTAACTCAATAGAGCTCTCTCCTGCCTCAAAGAAGGCTATCTTTACATTTTGGTCGGGAAACTCGAAAACATCATCGGGGTCTTTACTAAAAAAATCTTTGTAGATTTCAATGGACTCTTCCAGACTCTCAACTGCAATTCCTACATGATCAATCTTCTGTATCATTTTCCCTATCCTCTTTCACCCAAACCAAATCGATTCCTTCTTCTTTACTCTGTGCAAATTCGGGAACATAGCTGAGTAAAACTTCAGCCAAACCATCCGCATCCTGATCATTCCAGAGACTATGCTTTGAAAGACGAGAAACCAGTAAAACTTCACCCTTCTTCAAAGGAGACGTCATTCCTTCTACTCTGGCCATGATACAACCGGACACCACTAAGACAGATTCATGATGAAACTGATGCGCATGCAAATCAATTTTCTCTCCAGGAGCCAGTGTAATTAATTCACTGCAATATTTCTCTTCTTTGCTTGTACTTGAGTCCGGTCCTAACATAAAAAGTCCCCAAAGGGAGTTTAACCCTTTGAGGACTTTATTCCAAAGTAAGTCTTAACTAGAAATAAGAAGCAACGCTCAAAACCCACCCATCATTGGACAGCTTTAAACCAGTATTACTTAACTCATCTTCCCAGTGATATTCAATCTTGTAAACGGTGTCCTTGTTTGGTCGGAAATTCAGACCAAGAACAGTCTCTTCAACATCGCCACTGTTAGTAAAACCCTTGGCAGTATCTGTCTCTCCAAGCCGAAGTAAAGCTTTCCACTTTCTGTCTGCACCCAATTCATAACCCAATTGGGCATACCAACCAGAAAAGTCATACCCAGCACCATTGGGAGCTGAAGCAGTAGCGGCAACATTGGAAGCAAGGTTTGCATCGACCGACCCTCTGGCATACTCACCAATCAAGTCCCAACGATCGGTCAAATCATATTCCAGATCATAGGCCCACATTTTCAAGTCACGCTCACCTCCGAAGACCGGTGCAGCACCACCTACAGAAGGAGTATAGGCTCCGACATCCGTAGTATAGTAACCCAATCCGAACCGGGTTTTCTCATTGACTGTCACTCCCCATCGTCCGGTCAGTGCCTTGTTGTTGTTCTGCTCGGAACCGCTCTTTCCCTTTTTTCTTATTGATCGAAAACCAGTTCCCGAAGCCAGATTGTAGCCATCGTCCTGCAGACCATTCATCACATAAAGTTCTGCTTCCCAGGGGTGATGCTCGCTACCACCACTCCAGTACAATCCTGCACCTGAATCAAACCAGGTAGAGGGTATAATCAGCCTGCTAACTCTGGGCCTCTCTGTTAAGTCGCGCATGGGAGAGTCGTGGTAGTAATTGACCCTGCCCAGGGGAACCAGAAGTGAACCTACCCGAAAACCTTTTCCAGGAGTAAATTCGTAATCAATATAAGCCTGCTCCATTCCTACTGAGTCGGCACTGTGCTCATACTCAAGCTCGGAAACAAAACTTACTTTCTCACCCAGCTTCGCAGAAATATCGAGAACAAATCGGTGCTGATCAAATTTGCTGGGCGATCGAACTCCTTTACTCTTTCGATTGTGAAATTCCGCATCTACATATCCACCCAGAGTCAAGAACCCGGATTGAGACTCCACTGGAGGCACTCCACCCATGGAACTCTCTTCCATTTCTTCTTCAATGATTTCCTGGGTCGCCTGGGTACGGGCCAACTCTTCGCTTAACTCCTCCACCTTAAGCTTCAGTTCCTGATTCTCCTGAACCACATTCTCAAGCATTTGCACACGTTTCATAAGCGCATTGAACTGCGCCTGACTCACCTGCGCAACTGCAGTCGAGCTCATTGCAAAAGGCAGCAAGCCAAGTACCGCCAATTTACCTATTCTCTTCATAGCTGCTCTCCTGACCATTGAACGGTCTTATCATTATTATTTCTACCAACAAGTCCGACTCAAGCTAGTGCTAGGCCTTCCTTGCTTTCATTTTCTCTTTTATTCTCTCTTCCCGGATCTTCTTTTCCAGGTCCTTCCATTTGGAATAGAGTTCATACTTTTCAGGGTCTCGCTCCTTCAAATCTTCTGTAGCATTCTTTTTTCTTCTAAGCTTTTTAGAGATTAGGCGATATAACTCATACTCATTGCCATCATCGGTCAGATTTTTCTTGCCACCCTTCTTGGAGGTGTGACATTGCAAGCAATCCATTCCGGTCTTTTTCTTGTATCTCTTACGAGCCTCCACCTGAGTAACCAGAACCCCGCACAACAGGAAAAACACAAGACCAGTGATCTTGCGTCTAAATTTCATTGATGAGGTATTTCGATACACTTTCGACCTTCCGTCCTTTCAATTACTTGAGATCTGCACGGATACTACTCTTATTGACATTGATATTCAATATCAATTTCTTCAAAAATTAATTTCTTTTCGAAAATTACCAAGAACTGTCTGTTTAAAGGATGTTTCGAGTTTTTCCGAACTCGCTCAAAAAAAAGTGTCTCAAGACTTTGCAGGTAATCTCGGAGACCTCTACAATTAATAGTAATAACCAGTCAGGAGGTTAGATGCTACATCTTTCCATAGATCCAAAACTCGTTAACGCCCATTCCGAGATCACAATCAAACGGGCTAAAAAGAAAATCGAAAAAGACTTGATGCTGTATCCAAACGCAAGAATATTCTTTCAGGTCGAACCCAAATCCAAGAAACAAAGCACCGTAGCTTTGTGGGTTGAATTTGCAAATCAACGCTTGTTGCAACAGGAGTTTTCTACAAAAAGTTGGGAAAACGCCTTGGTACAGAGTGTTGAATACGCAATTCATACCCTGAAGAGCGAATTTCCGATCTCCAAAGGCGCTCCTCGCCACTACATGCAAATGTAAGCCCTGAACCTCAGGGAAATTACCAGAAATCCTAATCTCGATGCAGAGTCAATCGGGGGGATTCTCCACCCCATAAATCTGCACCAGGAATTAGGACAACTTGGTATTAAAACCGCTTACTTGATTGTCTCCAGGATACGCATCTGTCTGCCTTCAAGGCCTTCGGGATGTTCATCTACCTACCCCAAAGCCCTCAGGCCGGGTTAGACAAACAGCGAACTGACTGTGTCGGTGGGAAGGTACGATGCAGAATCGAGAAGACATTAGTGGGCAATCCCTATAGCGGGCTTTCGTGGAGAAGGAAAAGGCGACAGGCGGACTCGAACCGCCGGTACAAGGATTTGCAATCCTTTGCCTTACCAACTTGGCTATGTCGCCGTATGGAATATACCCATGGGTAGAGAGGGAATTGAACCCCCGACACGTAGATTTTCAGTCTACTGCTCTACCGACTGAGCTATCTACCCAAGGGTATGAAAGCGGGCGTGACGAGACTCGAACTCGCGGCCTCCTGCGTGACAGGCAGGCACTCTAACCAACTGAGCTACACGCCCCTTTTCTCTTCCATGGGCGTTAGAGGACTCGAACCTCTGACCCCCTGCTTGTAAGGCAGGTGCTCTAGCCAGCTGAGCTAAACGCCCTGAATAGGTCCAAAGATAGTATCACATTTCTGAGGAATTCCAAATACTTTTTTCACGGAATTTTTAACCCGAAAAAAGCACTACAGAACTCGCCTTTTTAAGGCAATTTTTAGCAGGAAAGCGATACCCAGAATCAACCAGATATTCTGCAAGCCTATAATCAAGAGAACCAGAAACCAGAGTAAGGACTGAGTTAGCAACTTCAGGAAATTACTGGCCTCAATAACTGCAGCAACTGAAGGAGAGTAAGTATAGTAGAAGTCCATCAACACTCGTCCCCAATCATAGGAGAGCAAGAACTTATCTCTCCAGTTCTTGAAGAAATTAACCAGATAAGATCCTTCACCGGAGGCGGCAGTGACTATGAAACAGCCTCCCCCTCCGCCACCTCCACCTGCAGCTGAAGCCAGAGTTCCACCGTTAAAAACACTGCTATTGCTTCTCAAAACTCTCCATTGAGAAAAGTGAGTAATGTCTGCATACAGTACGGCCTGTCCCGGAACCATTGTGTAATTGGCCCCACTTTGTCTCCAGGTTCCCTGTCCTGGGTTCAATGGATCTTCGTCAAAGAACTCCAGCCTTAAGTCAGAACTCGCCAAAGTGTTGTCATTTTTCAAAAATGACGGTAAGGGGAAAGGAAACTTAACGACACTGTTTGGCTTAATTTTTCCTTTGATATTGAGAACCTTACCCAAAGGACTGAAGTTTCCTGGTATCGCCAGACCCAACTTGGTTTGCTCAGAATTTTTAACCTGAATAACCGGTACGATCTCCACCAAATCCGGATCCGGCTCGAGTGTCAATGTTCCAATCTCCTTGTATTCATCAGAGAGGGCACGGGTATCATAGACTACCGTTGAAGTAAGACCTGCCGGTGGAATACGCACCATCGGCTTATTATTTGCTCCTCGTGGAACGGCAGCTTCTAATGGCCCATCATTTGGATCATCATCCAATACACCTTCGAGATCATCAGGAATACCATCACCATCGCGATCCTCGTCTTCTGAGTCGGTAATACAATCATTGTCCTGGTCCAGAACAAGACTTAAGGGTTGATTGCCACCAAAACTGGATTCCGGGGTACCGTCGTTATTGAAGTCACAAGGGAATTCATCCACTGTATTCAAGCGGCCATCACCATCATAGTCCTGCAGACTGACAACCAAAATCTGATCCTCACCATCCTGGATATTATCGCCATCATCATCACAGTCGAGATGATCCGGTGTACCATCATTGTCGTGATCCCGTGGAAATGGATCTTCCACATTAGCTAGACCATCGGCATCCAGGTCAACCGGGTTTCCTGAGTGCGTCGCTCGACAACTGATGGGAACACTTGCAGGTATAACATTGTTTGGCACAAAAGGATCCAGCGGACCCGCATCCTGCCCATCACTAAATCCATCACCATCCGTATCTGGATCGAATACATTGGTACCCAGACTTCTCTCCTGAATATCACTGAGTCCGTCATTGTCATCATCCGTATCACTGTGATTGGGAACACCATCGTTGTCTGTGTCCAAAACCCGACCCGCGACCTTGAATTCATTCACATAGCCAATTTCCCGCTTGTCGGGAATTCCGTCAGCATCATCGTCAGTATCAAACAAGTTGGGAAGTCCATCGTTGTCAGAGTCCAGACTCATGTCAGTAATTGCACTTCGAAAGATTACTTCACGTTCCGCAAGATCCAGGATACCGTCACCGTCATCATCAGTATCTTCATTGTCTCCCTGACCATCACCATCAGTATCGTATTGCTCTGCCGGATTGGATGGAAATGCATCCTCAAAGTTAATCACCCCATCTGAGTCGATATCCACTGGATCTGTTGGAACCTGAGTTCCATCTCCACCTTTGCGGTAGACCGCATTTTCCACCTGGGAAACATTTCCAGCGAGATCTGTTCCAATGATTTGAAAGATATTATCACCGGATTGCAGACCAAAGAGGCGGATTTGAAAATCGAGTCCATTTTGCTGGAGATCCTGAATTGCTGAAACTCCTGATACGGGACTAATCATTCGCACCTGAAAACCGATCAACTTCTCCGACGAAGTCCCTGTAATCGTAATGTTTTCATCTTCAGTAGTTCGCTTGTTCACTCCTCCGATATTCTCGAGTATACCAAAAGGATTGAGTCCCAGTACGGGCCCTTTGGAGTCCACCTTGAAATCTTTGGGATTCAGCATTTCCAATGGCTTTGCAGAAAATGGATCTGCTTCCCCAGTTACTTCTAGCTGGTGAGTTCCATCAAAGAAGCTCTGCCCATCCTCTTTAACCACAGTGTGCGAGAACTGGAACTGTCTACCACTGGCATCTCCGGACAGAATTGTCATGGCAGAATCTGCATAAGTAATAGAACCTTGGAATATACGAATTCTGGGCGCCGTGTTTTGAGTATCACTGAAGATTGCGCGAATATCCAAAGGACCTGGACCAACAGCCTGCCTTTGATCCTCACTAAGGATTGCACCATTTCTGTAGAATTCAAGCCTGACAGTTGGGGCTAAAGTATCATTAGCCGGGAGAAATAATCCTGATTCAGCGAGTGGTTGACCAGCACCTACCGAGTTACCCTTCTGATCCTTGATTGTTTGCGCAGGAACAAGCTTCACTACAGAACTCAAGCCTGTGGTATTAGCACCCAGAGTTATTATCAAAACCTTGTTACCGTCTACCCATTGAATGCTTGCTCCTGAGCCAAAACTGCGGACAACACCATCCAGACCAAAAGCCGCATCCAACTCATTGTTAGCGTTGGTTACTGGAACAGAGCTCGTTAGAATCGCTCCATCAAACACAATGTGGATCTGATCTCCTGTGCGATACAGATTCGCCCCCACTGACTTTTTGTCATACTCTATTTTCAAGACGATTGGACCCAGATCATCGTTAGTTTGTAGAAGCACTCTGTTACGAGTAGAGCTAATCGCATTTCCCTGTAAATCTGCGATGGAATTCAGAGCCTGAACGGCTGGAACAAAAGCGGGAACGATATTTGCCCCTTGACCCAGAGTAATCGTTACGCGGTTGCGCTCTAAAGATAAAGACGGGTTGGTACCAACAACCATATTCTCTACCAGAAAGGAGTCCGCTACTGTATCTCCTGAAACGAGATTGGCCAAATACTCTGAAAAGTAGAGCTGAATCTGATCTCCTGCAGCAAATGAACCCAATCCTGTATTGTCAGTGTCCACCAGATAACCGGCCTCAAGCCTTGGAGGGATTTCATCGCTGGCCGTACTTAAGGACACTTTGCGGGTGGAACCTGGAATCAGAGACCCTAGAACCAGTGACCAGGTTGTACCCTGTCCGGAAATTGTACTGACATGACTTGCCCGTATACCATCAAGTGCGGGATTGAGATCTTCATTCATTGTGATACTGAGATAAACTCCGGTGTTCGGATTTCTTCGGAAACTGGAGTCGAAGAAGTCCAGTCTGCGAACCTGTGATCCAAACCCGGTCAAAGTTTCCTGATTGCCAACCATTGGCTTGATCGCATTGAGCAAATTCGAGGTTTTTAACAGTGCCAATGGAGTGGAACCAGAAGTTGGAGTCACGGGAGAGACACCGATAACCCCTTCTGAGGTATCACTGAACTTCAATACCACCTGGTCTCCACCATTGAAAGAGCGAGAGCCATCAACGTCATTAAACCTTGCCCACTCCAGGAAGCCATGCTTTTTGGTAACTGTAAGAGTCACCTCTCCTGAACTGTTTCCTTGAGAATCCAGATACTCCAGTGTGAAGGTCCCGCTACCGTCCTTGAAAGGTTCCGTATAATCGGGATCAACAATAAGCTGATTGGAATTGATTCTCGCGTCAAAGAGTTTAGCGACTCCACTATTGCGCAGTAAGAACCCACCAATTCCGGTTTGAAAAGCAGTATTGGCAATCGCAGTGTCGTCAGCAACCAGTTCTTCATTGGCCGCAATACTAAAGTTCACATCCGTTGTGAAAGTCAAAGCACTTCTGGATAGCTTTTCAGTGAGAATTCGAGGTTTGCTGCTAACCAGCTCGACTTCGATCGTAGCACTACGATTTAGTAAATCTTTCGTATCAAAGAGGATGAGCTCTAATGGAGTACTGCCGGTTTGCCCAAAAACTGGGAAAACAAGGAGGCGATCATCTGTACAATTATTTTGTCCTGCAATTGCAGGTCCATACCCTGATCGCATGGAGGCCTGTATTTTGAGCGAATCGTAAGCCCCCACTTCAAAACAAAGCTGATTTTGCGCAGTATCAGCATCTTTCTTGGAATTGGACAGATTTAACTCTGTCGCCTGAGTGCTGTCTGTGATGACTTTAATTCTTTGCTGATCTGCCTTTAAGTCGATAACCGGTGGATCGTTCACACCAATAAACTGGAAATCCACTTTCACTGAATCGGTAAGGACTCTGGAAGGCTCGGAAAGATCCCGAATATAGATTTCGACTCCATTAATTGTCCCGGTTGCATTACTGGTTAATGGCGTAACACTTAACTGAGAGAGATTATTGATATCTGAGGCATTGAGAAGCTGGAAGGATACAGCATCACCATTAGGTGTATTGAAGGTTTCCAGAAAACTGTTTGTTGTTGCATTGAAAGACCAACTATGTGTACTAACCCCCTCTTCGTCAGTGACTGTCACATAGTCCTTTAAGGTAAAACTGGGCGATGTATCCTCAACCGCAGCGAGACTGATGGTGCTTCCACCACCAACAACCTGAATAAAAGGAGGATCATTGACAGGAGTCGCACTCAATTGAAACTGCACACTGGTGGAAAGTTTTTCCGGTGTATCACTCTCCTTGAGAGTCAGTCTCCACAACTGTGGTACCTGACTGTTGTATCCAGAATCAGGACTAACCACCATTTTGTTGTCCAGAGGAGAGACTGTGAACCTTCTTGTCCCTGCACCTACGAACTCTGCAACCCAGGTTAAATGGCTGGAATCAAATGTGGAGTCCCCATCATCTGAGTCGTTTCCTGAGATTGTAATCTCAACAGACTGATCTTCGGGAATTACGAAGCTGGAGGAAGCCGTAGGCGTTGCTATTCTTGGATTGTCATTGACCGACTTCACATAAACCGTAACCTGGGTTGGAACCGGAGTTCCTCCATCGGAGAGACACATTGTCAAAACTCTTCCAAATGGCAAACTGTCATGGTTTTTATTAGGCAAACCCTGGATCGTCAACTGCTTTTGAGCTCCATCCACCACTGCACGAAACACTCCTGTATCAACAACTTTGGTCAAGTTGCTCGCACATGGAGTGGAAGATGGATTCCCAATCTGCGAGTAATCGAAATTCCAGTCCAGCGCATTGGGAGGATTATCGAAAGGGTCACCAGAATGAGTTGTCAAATCAATAGGGAGAATCGAGCTGTCTTCAAACAGACAAAGAGCACTTGAGGTTAATCCACTTGGCTTTCCTGCAATCTGGCACGCACCCGGAGTTGGAAAGTTTATCCAGCTGGGTGGATCATTCTTCTCGGCCACAATCAAAGTAATTAGCTTTTGATCCACAAGACCCTGCGAGTCCGTTACAGTCAATGTGACAGTAACCCCTGTTGTTGACTTGTTAGCAATCGGCAGGAATTGAATGACGTCTTCAAAATTTGGTGGAGTTCCGGTGAGTATCTTTAACTCAAATGCAGAAGTCACATAATGCGTTGTAGTCAAACTTTGATAACTGATAGACCAATTGAAATCCGTGAGCGTTTCACCAAAGCCCGGAGGGACACCGCCCCAGTCATTATCAATCAGTCTCGGATTACGCTCCAGATTGTAACTGGTTGTCGCAACTGCGGTTGTACTGTCTTCATCCACAGTCCAGGTACCAGATGCCAGGTGATCCTTAAGATCTATTGAAGGAGAAGTCCAGACTGGTAAAAAGGAAACAATTTGACCGTAATGTTTGCTCGCAATTCCATCCTTTGCAACCAATGTCATAGTCAAAGAACCAAAGGCCCTCTTGGACGAAGTTGAGGCGGAACAACCAGCACCTGTGGCACCAGAAGGAAACATTTCAAATGTTGTTCCGTCAGGCGCAATCCTGAGGTCTGGAGTGGGGAAGAGGTTTGTATCAAAAGTAACAGGAGTAATTGAGCCTGTTAGTATCTCCCAGGTCACACTGTCACCGTCAAAATCGGTCACATACTGTGATAAGTCCACGCTGTGACAACTCCCCTCATTAGTCGAAAAGACAGAAGTTGGAAAAGAAGCCAGTGGCAAGTCATTCACATCGGAGACTACAAAGGTGACCGGCGTCGAAGTACATAGTTTTGCCAATGATCCAAAAGGAGTTCCCCGATCACAAAGAACCATATTCATCAAGAGCGAGCCTGTGACATTGGCACTCGGAGTCATTGTCAGGGTCTGCTTCGCAGAATCAATGGTGAAGTTTCCAAGTGAGGTACTCGTCGTCAAAAACGTGGTATTGGTGAGCTGTGTTACCGAGAATTGCGGGCCGTAGCTGGTTGGACTGAAAAACCACTCCATCAGACTTAAACTGGAGACAATGTTACCTGTCCCATCATCAAAAGAGAGAAGAGCTTCTTCAGCATCAACAGTATGGTTGATCAACTCAATCTTAAATTCAGGCACATCTTCGCTGATCACCACATTGGACAGATTTTTGATAATCGGGTGATCATTTCCACCATTCACCTGTACAGTAATGATTCTTTCTGTGTTCGCTATTCCATCGAAATCTCTTAGTTTCAAGACGAGGTTTGCCGTCTTGAAGTTGACACTTTCAGTTCCAGAACCTGGCCTCAAACACAAAATATCGTTAGTTACCGGATCAAGAAAGTTTGTCGACAAGCTTGGGCAACCAAGTAGATAGGTCTCGGGGTCCGAGGTAGAAAAGTTCTGATAGTCCCAAAACAAGGGAGTATCAGGTCCCGAGTTCTTACCCGGAAACACACCTTGCCAGTCTCTCGCATCATTTTCCCAGGTGGTCAGGGTCAAATACTTCACCGAATCATTCTCATTCATCACAAAGGTAAAGTCTGAGTCCATGGTCTGGGTCCCGTCCAGAATCGTTATCTCCGGTGGATCATTAACAGGAGTTACAGTAACCGCCAATGTTTTGGTCGCAGGCGGTACTTCACCAATTTTATCTGATCTATGCAGATTCAATTCGAGCTGAAACTGTCCGTAGACATCGGGGGCTGTCCGAATGTAAAGCATGTCCAGTGTTGGATCCAGAAATGTAGGGGTCCCACCCATTGTGGCGATACTACCTGGACCTGTGCTTGTATCATCTACGCTTGGATTATTGGGCCCCAGCGCAATCTTCTTGTTGTATCCAAGAGCATTGTTTCTCTGATTCAGATAAGCAGAAAACGTAGCCGGATAGGAAACAGGCACTGAAAACATGGTGGTATTGGCACCCAGGCGAACCGACCATTGCAGATTCGAATCGAAAGTCGCTGTCAATGGATTATTTGGATCCTTCTCGTATTGACCCAGATCGATTGCATAGGTTTGATCCTCTGTGAAGAGAAATGGAGACGAGTTGATCGTGTTATCAATCACAGGCGTATTGATTGAATCGCGAATGACGAGCTTGCAGGAAGTAAAGGTTTCTGTGAAGTTCGCTCCACCATTTCTATCTTTCACCGACATGTGAATGGTTGCACTCACAACACTGGCATTCGTCACTGCCTGCAGGCGTAAAACCCCTTCTGATTTTACCTGCACATTGAACAGGGCTTTGCTGGAGCCATCGACCAGTACCAGACTGTTGCTATTGTTGGCACTAAATGTCCCAGAAGAGAAAACTGTTTGAGACTGGGAATTGTCAAAATAGTTGCCTTCATAATCTACTCTTGTCAGACTCCAGAAGTAATCTTCGCCCGGAGACGTAGAATCCACGTCGTTAATAATTGCTTCATTCAGGGCAATATTGGTTTCAGGGAAATTCTCGTCTTGCGACATTTGATTGACTGGACAAGGCGTACCAGTAAATGTAAATGGATCGTTCACTTCCTGAAAATTGAAGGTCACAATCTGACTGGCTGTAGCACTGGGATTCGTGGCCACTGAAATTCGAAAAGTTGCCAAACCAAACTTGTTGGGGTGCGGCACCACAGTCATATCCCAGGTTTGACCCGTGGTGCCTATGGTCGCTTTTTGGGCAAAACTAATGGAGCGCACCACATTGTTGGGATCAGTTATCGTGGTTGCTGTCCAGGCTGTGGAAGCAATAGGACCGTCAGAATCATTCATACCGATTTGAGTCACCAGAGTGACGTCTTCATTTGCCGGCATGGGAGAAAGAATCGCACTGACTGGCAGCATCCCGGTGGTGCTGATAACCGGACTGTCATCAAACGGACTCACTACTAGTGGAACAATAATACAGGTCAGTGGAGTTCCTTCTGGATCGGGCAAAACCCCGTTAGTTGCCTTGTTGCCGGTCGAATCCTGCAAACAAAGGACAATCTCTTCCTTGTTTGTTCCCGAGTGCGAAAAGTTGGGGACTGGAGTGACAAAGAGGTTTGCTCCTGAAACAAACCAGGTCACCAGATTCGAATCTTTAACGGAAGCTGAAGAAGTGTAAGCTGTCCACCTCATGGAGGTTCTGGGTGTTTCTCCATAGCCATCGATGACCTCAAAACCAATGTTAGTCAGTGAAAAGCTCTTCAGGGTACTGTCTTCAGGGACCAGCAAAGCTGTCGGACTTCCACCAGAGTAACTGCTCTCATAGACTGGTGCATTGTCCACGCAGCTCACGTTCATACTGAAGGTGTTAGTGGTCGCACTAAAGCCCTGAGAGTCTGTGACTTTCATTGTTATCGTTCCCGTACCACAGCGATGGGCCTGAACAGAAACCTGAAACTCGTCCTGGGTATCCACTGCGGCCGTTGGACTCACGGCAGAATAGAAAGCTGTGTCGTAACTTTCCACTGTCCAGTCCAGACCCTCATGAACTGCCTGAGAGGGAATACTTGTTCCACAAAGACTGGAAACCTGATTCTTGGGAGCGGTACATTCATAGGCAAACAATCGAAAAGTTTTGTTCTGGGAAGTACTAGACTCTATGATGGTGAAGTTTGAGTCCCCGGGAGAAGGATCTTGCCAGCCAGGGCCAGAAAATATTGCGGCTCTTCCAACATCTGCAAGGTAAGTTTTGTTTGCATTGTTATCCGTAACCTCCAGATCCAGTCTGAAGTTCGTAGAAAATGCGAAATCAAATGGTCGAATATCAATGTGGAATATTGAGTCATTGGGAGCTGATATACCAGCCTTGAATGAGTAGAAGTCTGCAGCCCCTCCGACGGGAAAACTTTGACCCCCAACTGCCGGGGTGATTGCGGACTCCACAGTTTGACGATCACCATCATTTAGAGTGTAGGCAGTAGCTGGAATATATCGCTGTCCAAAAGGAATCGGAGTTTCGCCTACAACGGACGGACTGCGAACGTCAAAACCATCATCGTACATATAAATGGAGTAAACCGTTGTTGGGACCGAGGTCAATGTAGAAGGCACAAAAATTGGGTCGGTGACCACCATGTGCATGACAACGCTTCCTGTATTCAGACCATCGATATCACTTAACTTTGCCTCGAATTCAACAAAGTCAGAGAAACTTACCCTTGTTCTGCTTGTGATTGTTGATGGCAAATTACTATTCAAGCCAGGAGCTGCACGAAACTGTGTCAGGGTGGTGTCAGAGGTGGCTATGATATTGACCTGAACAACCTGATCGTTGGTTTCTGCCTGGCCGGAAGGAACAGTCAGCGTTAATGTACAATAAGCCGTGCCGGGCGTACTGCCAGCCACAATCACAAGTTTTTGCGGATTTCCCTGTCCTGTCGCAGGGTCCAGAGAACATCCATTCAAACCACTGCCCACTGTCTTGACCGAGTAGGCCACAGCACCGGAGCCTCCCTGAGCTGCCGGCAATGTTGTGACCGCTCTGAGATCTGGAATTGTGGTGGTTTTTCCCTGCACCACACTAATCACATATGGACTTGGGTTCAGAAACGGAGCCACCTGGGGATCAATGAAGTTGTTGGTCTGATCATGAGTTGTCGAGTTGTCAAAACCATCCGTTGCGACAAAGCGAAAATAGTAAGTTGTTCCCTGGGTAACTACAGTGGAACCTGGAATCAGATAGTCCGTTGTGTAGATATTGGACCCTGCCGACTCCAGGGCATAGGTTGTCGCTCCAGCGACGGCGGACCCATCGGACATGAGCTGCAAATAAGAGGTTTTCAGGACTGCGGTACCGTAATCAGTAGCGTTGACACTCACTCGAATAGTGGAGCCCATTTGAAGATCTGTCTTCGTGCCATTGTTCAAGGCAGGTGAGCTGGTAAAACTGGAAATTATTGGACCCACATCACTGGTTTTAAAAACCTGGGCACTGCTCTTCATATCCAGAGTCTGGGTTCCCGTTTGATCCGAGATTTTTAGTTTGACTCCGTAATCAGTTGCAATGATACCTGCTCCAAGACTGAATGGAGAAAAAGTCCCTTCCCACAAATCTGTACCCGAGTTATAGGTCAAACCGCTAAAAGATGAACCGTAGGTGATGGTATTGGCTGATACTCTGAAAATCTTGAACAAGACGTTTTGAACTTTGTTGCTGACAGAACCATCAATTACTTTCACCTCGAGGCGATAACTCGACTTGGAATCACCTTCAGCCCCTGAATTCGGCTGCCCCGCAACATGAGAGCGGGCTGGCGGAGCCCTGAGAACCTGCACCTTGCTCAAAGCATCATCGTAGGTAAATGCGGGACTACCAACATTACCATTGTTATCACCTGTTCCAGTGGACTCCTCAAAAGCTCCCAAACTAATCGGAGCCGTTACGTAAGAAGTCCTCGCAGTTGCTGCACCCAAATTGGTTTTGGCGTAACCGATCGCACTAAGATTGATACTTGCGCCACCCGCCATTTGAGTCGATAACATACCCGGTCCGGCCGATGCAAAGTTAAACAAAGTTGCACTGGCATTCACTATCGGACCAAGATCCGACTGTGCATTGGCATCAGTAATGGAGCGGCTCAAAGAAAAAACATCAACGAGTTTGTCTGTATCATCAAGGATAATCAGAGTAAATCGCTGACTGGGGACTCCATAGTTTCCAGTTTGAGCCACAGTTGTAATATCTCCGGGAGCGCCTACCCAGCCGTCACCTGTATAGTTTGTATCTGTTGTCCAAAGATTTCCCACACAGACACGGCCACCACCACGATCAATCTCAAGGAGACTGTAACCCTTCTGCTCCGGGTCTGAGGAGAAAATTCCCTGAAGCATGCCGGTCAAACCTGACTCATCAGTAGTGTCATTCAAGTATCCATCCAGCAAACTCATATAAATTCGATGGTACGAAGTTTGCGTCCCTCCATTGGAAGGATAGTTTGTCGCCTGAACGGGATATTGATGCCGCGCCAAACCACTGAAGCTGCCTGTCGCGTTAGCTGCAATGTAAACTTCATCCGTGTCCAGGAAAGAGATTCCTCCCGCATGAGGATTTTCATGAAGTACAACAAATTCACCTGCACCAACGTTCATCGCACTGGAACCTGTGATGGTGTTGATTTGAACATTGTCTCCATGAGTCGAGTTCGATGCATATCCACACAGATCATAAGAAGCCACACTACCAGTCGACTTCAACGTTGCATCCGCTCCGAAGTCATAGGGTTCAATCACGTAGACCAGCTTGAAGTTTCTCAGGTCAATCGCACTTCCGGAAACGTTTTTCATCTCGATCAAAAGATCGGTCTTGGCAGTATGCTTCCAGTTTCCATTCGCACTACCCTGAGCAGGCAAGGCTGCGTAGACGCCATCATCATCAAGAACAACTTCTGTGATAATCAACTGCCCTCGATGAGGCGAAGCTGTGGGACTTGCAAGGTCGGCACTATAGAGGAAGACCCCTGGCAACAGGGCTATAAACAAGGAAAGGTACCAACGAATCATATTGAATAAAAACCGGATGAGTGAAGGCCAAGTATAACCTTTTTCACCTAATTTGTATGCAGTTTGCAGCTGGAGTTACTCCATTTTCTTGCGATTACCAGTCATTCTTATCTAAAGAAAGTGAAATTCCCTTCTTCTCGATCTGAAAGGGCAGCTTTGAACTTTTCTTTAGCAAAGAAAACTTGCCCCGTGAACCCTTGCTCCAGGCTTCGTATATTAAAACCAGCCTCTTGGAGTCAATTCGCTCCAAAGAGGAAGGACCCACTGAACCAATCAGCCTGTGAACTGCTGAGGAGAACAGAGCCGAATCAATCAGCTTCAAATCATAGTTCGCAAACATAATGACGTTATCTTTTTTACTAACACGCTGGCTCGACTCCAGAAACCTTATCAACGATTTCTCCCAACTCTCTTCCATCCCTGACAAGCCCTTCTGAAGCTTCCCCAGTGAAGCTCGATTCAGAAAGGGTAGCAACTTGTGGCGCACCTTGTTGCGCAAGTAAGCCTCTCCCTGATTTGAAGAGTCTTCTCTCCAGGAGTGATTGAAATACCGAACCAGAGAGTCAATCTCAAGTTTAGAAAAACAGGCCAGTGGCCTGACTAAACGGGAATTCGCATCGAACTGAGGAATTGGCAGAAGCCTTTGATCCAGGCGACCTTGATGAACCCCAATCATCAAGGACTCGTAACCATCTTCAAGATGATGCGCAGTCGCAATCCAATCCAGACGCAATTTTGCGCGAAATTCCTTTAATTTTTCGTAACGGAAGTTCCGTGCATGAGCTTGAAGGTTTGAAGAAGCCGGCTTACCATGCTCAATCTCAAGTGGCACATCTAGAGACGAGCATAAAGTCTCACAAAAGTACTGATCGCCGTCGGACTCTTTCCCCCGTAACCCATAATTCACATGTAGAGCATGCAAACGAAGATCGAGGTCGTCTTTCAGGAGATGAAGAAGGCGAAGGAGTGTAGTCGAGTCCCGTCCACCCGACAGGGCCATAAGTACAGAAGAGTGCCTCAACGCATCCAGAAGCTCGTTTTCCAGCTTCTGAAGAATCTGTTCCTTACTTGGCTCGGTAAGTAATTCGTCCACGGGTTAGATCATAAGGAGACATTTCCACTTTCACCTTGTCTCCGGGAATGATCCTGATGTAGAACTTCCTCATTTTCCCGCTGATGTGTGCAAGAATCTCGTGGTCATTCTCTAGTCGAACCTTGAACATCGCGTTGGGAAGAGCTTCTACAACTGTCCCGTCTACTTCAATTGCGCCACTCTTGGCCATTCGCACTCCTAATTAAGAGGCGCATCTTAAACGAAGGATCCTGAAATTTCAAGAAAACGAACACAAAAATTTCTTTCCAGGTAAATTCTGCTTCCCATTTTTCATACCGTCTACTCTGATGTAATCAAACTGCGCCAACTCTTAACCTCAGCCTGTCAGGCACTACTTCAATTTTTGACTCACGTGGAAAAATCCGCGCAACTCACCAACTTTATAGCCGATTGCCTTATCAGATGGATAGAGTTCTTTTAACTTCAACGCCACCTTTTTCGAAATAGTCTCAACTGTACCGTGGCACTGAGTACATAAAGGTTTCACCATAATCGGCTTTACTGCGTGTAGCTTTTCGTTTAGAGGGTCTAAAACAATTTTTGCATCTTTCACAACATCTCCAGAGCCTATCAACTCCTCAAGAACATCAGCCTCCCAACCGTCTGGACTGTTTTTTGGATTTCGAACTCGGGTCCCCACTCGCTTCAAATCAATCAAGTCAAACTCGTTTCGAACCTCACTCGAAATTGGCATAGCATCCACAGAACACACCTCCAAACCAGAAACAAATCCATCCTTCGAGACGGCCTCCTTCAAACGAGACGCGAGACGGGATTCCAGGGTAGAAATTGCGCGAATCAACTGCGCACTGGAATCATCCAAACCCAGAACACCACTGTCCATCGGACGTCCTTCCGAACTCCAGCGATTCATCCCACCCTCATAGTTGTAAACCTCTCGAAAGCCCAACTTTTTCATCATTATGGATGCGAGGCCGCTTCTTCTACCGGAGCGACAAACGGCAATGTAGGTTTTATCCTTGTCCAGTCGATCTACCCTGGATTGAAATCCCGAAGAAAAGAAATCCAGATTTACGGAGCCCTTAATGCGACCCGTGCGCACCTCGTCTGCAGTACGAACATCAAGAACTATAGCTCCAGAGGACTGCTTTTTGAGTAAGCCTTCCGAGTCAACCCCTTCAGCCGCCAAAAGTAGATAGACGCTCAACAACAAGAGCAACGATACCAAAACAACTTTCTTCACAAACTCCCCCAATATTCAGGTTTCTATATGTAGATACCACATTCCGGGAATTTAAGATATAAGCTCGTCCTCTCCACCGCGAGAAATAACAATTTCTCCTACTTCTTCCAAGCTTCGAACTACGTTTACAATTTTCTGCTGCGCCTCTTCCACGTCCTTGATTCGAACTGGACCCATAAAGGCCATCTCATCCTGCAACATTTGCGCCGCTCGCTTCGACATATTCTTGAGAAACTTTGACCTCACATCATCTGAAGCACCCTTGAGTGCCAGAGACAAGTCTTTGGAATCAACTTCCTTGAGAACTCTTTGCATACCCCGGTCGTCCAGGGTATTAAGATCTTCAAAGACGAACATTCTCTTTTTAATTTCCTCAGCAAGATCCGGATTTTGAATCTCGAGGTTCTCAATGATCGCCTTCTCTGTACCCCGGTCCACATTGTTGATGATGTCGACGAGAGAATCAACACCACCCACAGAGGTATAATCGCTCGAGGCAACCGTAGACAATTTCTTCTCCAGAATTGCCTCCACATCTCGCACGATTTCCGGAGAAGTTCTATCCATTTGAGCAAGACGCTTTGCTGCTTCCACCTGAGTTTCAGGCGGAAAAGACGAGAGAATAATGGATGCTTTTTCCGGCTGAAGATAAGCCAGGATCAACGCAATCGTTTGAGGATGCTCACCGGAGATAAAGTTCTTCAAGTGCTCAGGATCAGCTGCCCGAATCAGATCAAATGGCTGGACCTCAAGTGAGGAAGTCAGCTTGGAGATAATACTCTCGGCAAGCTCATCGCCGACTGCAGACTTCAAGAAGTCTCGAGCCGCAGATACACCACCCTGGGTGATAAACTCCTGAGCCTTGAGCATAGTATAAAAATCCTCAACCACGGCATCCCGATCATCCTGATCCACCTTTCGGATTCTGGCAATCTCAACCGCGATCGACTCCATCTCTTCTTCAGTGAGCATCTTCACAATTTCTCGAGACAAATCGGGCCCCAAAAACATCAAGAAGATTGCAATTTTTGCGCGAGCGCCCAAATTCTGCTTTTTAGTTGACATCACTACCCCCGCCTAAAAGGTCTCATCTATCCCCGGAAGCTCTGGCTTCACACTAAGAACCTGATCATAATCTACCCTGAACCCAAGACCATCACTCTCACCCTGCTTCAGATACACCTGAATCGTAAATTCCTTTTGTTTGAAGTCCCAGTCCACCCGACCCTCAAGACAGTCAAAGTCACGGATGAGCCCCAACCTGATACGAGTGAATTCCGAGGTGACCGCGTTGTAATGATCTTGCAAATAAACCCGGTTACGACCTTTGTGCAAAAACTCCATTTCATGACTGAAACTTTCCCAGCGACTCCTCAGATTGGAGTACTGCCCTTTCAAGTCGAAACTCCAAAGCTCCGGATTCTCCATGTGGTAATTCCAAAACACCTGATCCAGAGTCAATCCAGTCAAAGTGGAGGGACTGAACTGATTCGCATAAGAACTTCTCAAACTGAAAAAATAGGGAAGACCCTTGGCTCGATCACTGTAGCGAACGTAGGAAGAAAAGGCTCCGTAGCGATTTGCCTTGAAATCATACTGACCCTGCAACACAGTCGCTGAAATCTTGCCTTTCCTGTAATTGAAACGCTGAGTCAGGGATTCACTGGAGCGCAGTACATCATAGGTCTTGTAAGGATTGGAGCCGTCCACATGGTGGATATGATAAATAGTGTTTGAGCGAAATCCTCCACCAAACTCGTGATCAAGGCCCACATTGGCCCGAAAATACTCTCGATTCAATCCTCCTGAATAATTGGATAGTCTGAACTGAGAATTGAAGTTCAAGCGAGTATTACCCCACTGGAGAGTGTCTTGAAAAGTATTGAGCATCAACTCCGCAATATCTGAACTCACCCTACCTGCAAAAGAGTTTTCCTTTACCCTCTTGTAGCTTCCGCCCCAGCGAAAGCGAAATGGACTTCCCTCTATTTTTCTTGTGGGGGACTCCAGACTTAAACTGGGAACCAGATCCAGATTCTGAATCCGGTTGTCCGCAAGATACTTGTCTTTATCCACATCCGCACGACCCTGAACTTCCAGATCCGCGCGCCACCCTTTCGGTAGATATCTCTTCCAGCCGAGATTGTAGTTTAGTTCTTGATTTGTCTGCCCACCCGGGAAATCGTCCTCGAGGTAGTTCAGCCGAAACTGCAAATCACCGCGCTGTCCCTGATCCCACTCCTGCACGAGTCCAGCTCGAAGTGTTTGATTCTGCAAGAAATCGTCGTAGGATCGCGACAAACTCAAAGTTGATGGATAGACACTTTCCTGATTCAACTCTAAATTCAAGTCCCAGTTTAAACCCTGCCTCGAAGTGGGCTCCAGATTAAGTTCACCGTAGACGTTTCTGTGAAAATAGAAATCCCAGCCACTGCGAACAAAAACTCCTCGGGCCGAGTCGTAGCCCGGCACAATCTTCAAGGGTGACTGAGGGTTCTTGCCTGTGAGGTCAATGCGATAAGCTGGCATTGAGAAAACCTTCTTTCCAGCCAGGTAAAAACTTGCTCCGGTTAAAAACAAAGCCTTGTTTGGAATGAGAACCATCTTCTTTGCCTTGATTTCATAGTGCCGATGTTCTTCGCCACAAGTAGAAGCGCAACCATCGTATAAAGTCATATTGTCTGGAAAAAGCTGGGCCGACTTCCCTTCAATGAACGTCTCCTGCATAATTGCATCAAACTTTTGAACCCGCCCCTCTTTTGTCCTCACATTGTATTGGAGCTGATTCGCCTCAAGAAAATCCCCTTCTCGAATCAAACGGACAGACCCGAAAGCAAAGATCCAGCCCGTCTTTAGGTTGTACTGGAGTGAGTCACCGGAGATTTGAAAGTCAGGACCCAGGATTTGGGCATCCTTCTTGAGCACAATCAAACCCTTACGCTGATTATACTCCTGATAAGAAGCTGAAAAATCGATTTGATTAGCGCTCGCAGACGAAAAACAGAGACTACTCAAGATGATCAATGAGTATAAAAATCTCCCTATAAAGCTATTCGTTACTAGCAAGAATCCAAACCTGATTGGAATCAACGGCAAGATGCTCTGTAGACGGAAAGCTTTGCGCTCAATAGAGCACTCTAGCTGAGCTGATCACACAGACCATGCCTAGTTTATGAAATTGTAAAGATAGGAATATAACAAAACGAACCCGACATGGATAGATTTTGTATGACCAACTAGAAAAAGAAAGAAGTGAGGATTAGAACGCTATTCATCCCGATCTGTCCGAGAGCAGATCGCATCGACGGCTTGCTCGGCAGCAGCCCGAATCTCACCATCCCCGGTTTCTTGAAGCTTCAACAAAGTCTTGAGTGATTTTTTATCACCAATCTCACTCAAAACTTGAATCGCCCCAAGCACGAAGTGATAGGACTTCTTGGTACGAATCTCCTTCAAAAGAGGTCCCTGTACCATAATTCCGTACTTCGCGAGAGCATCTCGCACATTTCTTTGAACCAGATACGATGGATCATGCAGAGCATCGAATAAAATGGACAAGTACTTTTCTTCCTTCAACTCCCCAATGGAGTAAATTGCACCCATTCTCTCATAGACATTTTGAGAAACGAGCATCTCTTCCAGAGTTTTACTTGCCTTCAGATTCTCAACTTTACTCAAGACCACAGCCACATTGGCACGAATACGAGGATGACTATCACCCAAAAAGGGCTTCAAAATCTCTTGAACCAGATCCGCTTGGTAAAAACCAAGCCCCTCAACAGTATTCGCCCGAACACGAGCATCTTCATCTTGCAAGTACTGGGCGATGATTGGGATCAATCTTAATTCCTGAAAACGCCCGAGGTGCTTAACCAGCGTTGCCCTGACTTTCGGATTCACCTCTTTGTCCAGGTACTGTATGAATAGCTCAACAGCTTCCGGTGGCCTGAGATCCCCAAGGCCTTCAACAGCACGAATACGGACCCACTCATAGGAGTCAGACAATGCGTAAATCAAGGCATCCGCAACTTTTGAACCCTCGAGCTCACGTAGTCGACTGATTGCCGCATACCTTACCGCTGGATGAGTGTCATTGAGAAAACCTCTCAGCTGCTCAACCTGCTCCTCACCACTTCCCGAAACTGCAGCTACACTGGAGTAACGGTCTTCCCAACCATCTGTATCTTCCAGAGTTTCCCAGTCCTGATTCCCAAAATCAAGTAGATCATCATGAATGGAGTTGGAAGTAACAATAATATCGGGCGTCATGGGCATGAATACTCCAAAAAGTTCTCAGGCAGTAGAAGGAATTGGATAATAACTAATTGAAAGGATAGCGCAGATTTCGCGCACTGAAAAGGGCATACTCCAAAAATCCGCCTCTTAATGGATAGGGAGACAGGGAAAAAACAAGGGAAGGCTCCCCTGCATCTGGTCCAAAGACACGCGAACAGACACCCTACCGTTGCTTCCATCACGGACCTGGCGGAGTTCGGGGCTCTTCACTGCCCCTGGGACACAGGATCAACACCTTCCGCGCCGGATTCTATCAGAATCTAGGCAATATGCAAGTTTGATTGAGAAAGAAAAAGGGCTCTGATAAACTCCCCTTCTTTGATTTAGGAGGCAGACCATGAAATTTCTTTGTAATCGAGACGAATTACTGCGCGCTCTACAGGTTGTAACTCGGGCATTACCCGTAACAACTGCTATTCCCGAGCTAACACATGTTTTGCTTGAATTGGGTGACTCCAGTCTCAGTCTTAGCGCTACCAATATGAAAACTTACATTCATACTTCGATTGCCTCCGAGAATAGCGGAACGGGAAATCTGTTACTTCAGGGTCAGTTCTTTCTGGAACTTATTCAATCACTAAAGGATGTCTCCGGAGAAAAAATTCAACTCGAAGTCAATCCTTCCAATTTTCGAACCACCATTACGATGGAAGGCCAGTCGCTAAAGTATGAGCTTCCTGGCCGCTCCAGGGAAGAGTATCCTCAAATCGCTGTGATTGAGCCAGAACAGGAAATTTCAATTGAGGGCAGTCAACTAAAAGAGTTACTGCGAGTTGGAAGCATCTGCAGCGCTGCTACTGACAACAGTATCCAGGGGTTTCGTGGTATTTGTATTGATCTGAAAGACGCTAACTTTACAATTGCCAGCATGGATGGCAATCGACTGGTTAGAGTTTCCAGAACAATTGATGGACTGGACTTTGAAGAACCGGCGCGTTGGCTTTTGAGCCTGGATGTTGTATCCGAGATCCTCAAAGTACTTCCTGATGAAAATGTCCTGATCAAACAAAGTGGGAACAAATTTCTACTTGAGTTTGGATCCACCAGATTCCAGTCCCTGCTCTCCGATGCGGAGTTCGTGGACTATGAAGATTATATCCCTGAGGAACTGGAAAATGGGCTCGAGGTAGACTCTACTCTTTTTGCCAATCAACTCAGAGGCCTCCAGCCAGTTGCACGGGAGTCTGGCAACCGAGTGGTACTGGAACAGCAATCCGACCGGGTTGGAATGAGCTCCTACTCGGAGAAGTTCGGAGAAGGCTACCGTGAGTTAATGCTGGAAAATCCAGACTCGGAGCGTGAAGAAATGACAGTTGCGTTCAATGGCAAGTTTATTCTCGATTATCTCTCTTGTGTCCAGGGTGGCTCTTTGAAAATGATACTGGAGGGAGAAGGAATGCCAGCCTATTTTTGGCCAACCCAGAACTCACCAGAGTTCCAGCATGTCTGTGTTATTATGTCGCTGTCCATGCACTAAAAGCCCATCACAGGAGATTTTCCATGAAAGATATTCTGGATCGTTTGAGAGATGTAGACCACAGGGTGAGAAAAGAGGCCGTCCAATCTTTGAAGGATGTAAAAAACGAAGAGGCGATCACTTTGCTGGTTGAAGCTCTTGGTGATGAAGACGCTTCTGTCTCTAAGGAAGCCATACAAATACTTCAGCAGCATGGGGATGAATCGATTCCCCACATGATCAAGGCCTTAAAGCACACTTCCTGGTCAGTTCGCAGGAATGCCGCTGGTGTACTCGTGGGAATGGGGAACACTTTCCTGGAAATGCTCATGGATCTTGCCAGAACCAATGATGATGATATTCAGTTCTGGATCCTGGAAGTAGTCAGTCAGTTTGGAGCCAAGGCAGTCCACACACTCACTGATATTCTTGAAAATGAAAACATGCCCAAACGACTGTGTGCCTTGAGCGCTCTTGGCAAAACCGGTGTCAGTGAAGCAGTAGACCCATTAATCAAAGCACTTAGTGACCCTCAATGGACGATTCGCAAGACAGCTGCTATTGCACTTGTTCAATTGGGGCGAGTGGCAGTACCAGGTGTTGCCGAGCTGATGAACCATGAGAGTGACGATCTAGTCTTCTGGGCAATTCAAATACTGGGACAGATTGGTGGAGAACAAAGCAAGAAGATCATTGTTCAAAAAGCACTCAACGATGAAACTACAGTTGATCAAAAGCAGGTATTGATTCAGTCCCTCGGAAACTTCGTAGATCCGGAAGTCGTACCTCCCCTCATTCAGATGCTGGGAGACGAGCATTGGATTATTCGCAAGCTTGCAGCTGAAGCACTCTGGGAACTTGGAGATATTAGCCAGGAAGAACTCTTTAAAGCCTTGAAGAGCAAGAATGATCATCTGCGATACTGGGCCTGCAAGGTGCTGGGAGACATCCAGGCCAAGCACTCGGTGAAAGTATTGACCGAAATCATGAAAAATGACGCCACATGGTCTGTTCGGGCTGCAGCAGCCTCGGCTCTGGGTGAGATCGGCGAGGAAGCCAGTACACTCGATCTTGTGGACGCCCTCAGGGATAGCTCCGAATATGTTCGCAAAAATGCGATGATCGCTCTAAATAAACTGGGTGAAGTCAAGGAAATGCAGTCCAAGATTACCAACGAATGGGTACAGGACTATACCAAGAGCGTTTTCAATGACCTGAAGTCTAAGAAAAGCCGCTCAATCACCACACGCTTGCGCCAATTGATTCACGATGTTCCGGATTTTCCAAAACCTGGGATTATTTTCAAAGACATCACCCCGCTATTGATGGCGCCACATGGCATAAGCGACGTGACTAAACTGTTTGAAGGCTATTTAAAAGGTCGCAAAATTGATGTAGTTGCAGGCATTGAGTCACGGGGGTTCTTATTGGGGGCCGCCCTCGCACAGAGTCTCAAGACCAGCTTCATACCAGTCAGGAAAAAAGGCAAGCTTCCCGGAAAATGTTTAGATGTTAGTTACGACCTTGAATACGGTAGCGCAGAACTTGAAGTTCAGGTAGATCACCTCAAAGGAAAAAATGTCATTATTGTAGATGATGTTTTGGCCACTGGTGGAACAGCAGCGGCTTGCGCTCAACTCGTTGAAAAAGCGGAAGGCAAAGTTTGTGGCTTCCTGTTTCTAATCGAGCTTGACTTCCTCAACGGGCGCGAAAAACTTGGGGATCATCGTACAGATTCGATTCTGCACTACTAAATCGTGGTTCTAGAATTTTAAGTCAGCACCGAGGGAGATCAAATTGGCATCATAGCCCTTGGTGAATTCATTGTTATTGAACGAATCCATCCTGAGCTTGTAAGCCAGATTCTCATCAATCTTGCGATGAGCCTCGACACTGTAGATTGTCTTGTACTTGTTGGGGCGAGCCTTTCTGGCAACCCTTCTATAGCGCTGGGAACCTTTTAAAGTTGTTAGCCTGTTAGGGCGATATTCCACCTGAAGATGATGCAACTGAGACTCGGCGTCCAGCAAGGAGTTGTTAAAGTTCTGATCCAGGAAGGTCAGTTTTTCTTTAACCCAAAGCTTGTTCAGGAACGGCCTGGAAAACTCCACGCTAACTGTATTGAGAACAAAGCTGCGCTGATTAAACAAATTGTCATTGAAATCTGTGACCCTCACATCAAATGAAGTCACCATGTCTCGCGCCTTAAAGGTCGTGCGACCCATAGCGATCATCTGCTTCTCATGAACATTGGTACGGGTTTGATCTGCTCTCGCAATTGACTTCAGTACAAACATGTATTTGGGCCGATCCGGCCTATGAGTCATCAAAGCCCAGGTAGAATCACTTGTCTCCACGGAAATCGGGTTCCCTGCTGGAGTAATCTTTCGATTGGAATAAATAACCGAAGAGGTAACCCAAGGGTCAAACCTGTAAGTGAAAGCATGTTCACGATTATCCATTTCATTCAAAGTATTGGAAAAATTAGAGTATTCGGGATTCAATGTACTCGCAAACCTCGGTGAGATTTTCTGAAACTCGTTGAGAAACAAGACTTTCTTGTGATCATAGTCCAGCTCGAACTCTCTCGCAGATCCATTTCTTCCTGCAGCGCCACCATCTCGATGCATAAACTCTGTATAGAATCTTAGATGATCATTGAACATATAGGACTGACCAAGGATTCCCATGAAATGGTTTCCCCGCATGTCATAGTAGGAAGCCCCTATCCAATCCCTCTTATCCTGACTTAGATAGCGTCGAATCACTCCACCACCGAGACTCAAATCATCAAGAACGGGCACATAATCCTCAGCCGTGTTTCCTCGAACCCAGTCCAGAACCCACTTTTGATGCTCAAGGTGCACATTGATACCGCTGAACTCGGTATTTCTCAAGCCAAACTCACTAAAGTTAGGAGAGAGAAATGTCCCCAGCTCCATATAATTGCCACGATTGTAGAGATGGGCATTGATGATTTCTGTTTCACCATCCCTACCCTGCAAATCAAAGTGAAAATTACCGTACATATCACCATCAGGTCGACCCTCAGGGTGATAGCGTAAATTTCCCTTGAACAGATGATGCATTCCTTCATCATAATCCGCATTGTCCAGTGCAAACTGATTGGATACATCTCTGGCGGAATCTATGTTTCGAATTCGTAAATCCAAGTCTCCATGAAAGCGCATTCTTGGGGTTGTAACTTTCAATTCCTCGTCAAAGCCCTCCTGCTTGAAATGGACTTTTTTGGGCGCTTTCTTCTTATGAAAATACTCTTTCGCCACTTCCTTTTGCTTGTCACTAATCAGCTCTGAATCAAGAATTGCATCAAGAATCGTATCGTCTCTGTCTGCACCCTTCAATAGCTGAGCAGCAAACTCTTTTTCTTTGGGCGTGAAATAGTGAGAACCTTCGATCAATCTCTCATAGTCTTCAATATAGCCCTCGTAAGCAAAAGTACTGGTTGCCAAAACCAGACTTGAAATTGCTATTTTGAAACTGAATCTTTTCATTACTAATTAAAAAACTGATTGAATTGAATGTTGATGTTGGCTTGATTTGTTGTATACACAGTGATTTCGTTCACACCTTTGAGACCAAAGGCATTGGTCACTTCAACCCGAAGCAGGTTTTCTCCCACATCAAGAATGACAGGAATGTTGAATGTCGGCACTGCCCGGTCTCTGGCGATCTGGCGATTGTTGAGATACACAAAGACCTCTCGAATGTCCGGATCGTCGATCACACCCTGTACATTCACAAATCGACTGTTCAATTCAAGATTGTCAAAGGGGTAAAAAATACTGACACTTGGAGGCAAGTCTGCAATCTTGTACTCTTTAACATCAGAGCCAACATTACCGAAACGATCGATTGCCTTGAGTTCAACCTTATTCACACCGGGTTTGAGGGTTACTGTCTTGGTGAAGGTCTTCAGTGAAGTATTCTCATCAACAACGGTCTTGCCATTAACATTCAAAATGACCCTTTCCAGATTGTCCTCGTAGATCGTGGCGCGAATATCAGATTCAAGTTTCTTGATTGGCAAGCCTTCGACCGGACTCACAATATGAACCAGTGGAGCTTCCAGATCCTGGGTTTTCCCCTTTTTATCGGGAGTTCGCAGGCTCTCACGAATCTTTCTACCCAACTTCTCACGAATTGTAACTACTCGCTTCCATTCCTGGTTCTCTCGAAAGATGTCGATTTTACGGAGTCGGGCCTTACTCCCCTTGCGATGATCCAGAACAACCTGCTCACCAGCAGTTAAGAAATAGTGGTTTTGATCCTTGTGAACCTCTGCATCACCTTCGATGATCTTGAAGTTAGACTTTTTACTTCGCTTGTGAAAACCCGCGCTTACAATTGCATTGGATACAAAAATCACTGCATTGGGGGTTTTGATTTCGAAACTCTCCCCCAGAGCGAGTTTGCGCACCTTGGACCAAACTTCACCAAAGGGCACATTTAGTCGGGAAGCCTGAATTTGATCATCATCTTTCTCAGGAAATTTCACCTGGGTTCCGGGCTTAAGCTTAAGTAGCCCTATGTCAATCAACTCAAGCAACATGGAGCCTTGTCGAGAAGTCTCAAGAAGATCTCCGGTGTAAATCGTCATGTCGTCGCGAGCCTGGAGGACTCGGCCATTTCGATAGACATAGGCTCGTCCTTTCACCACCTCGATTTTACCCTTCATCAGCAGGGCTTCGGAGTTTGGAGAAAACAACCAGAACAATCCCAAAAACAATAGAAAACGCTTCATTTGACTAGTCTTTCGGAGTTCTTCGAACAAACTTTTACATTTTAGGGATCAAATTGTTCACTTATCAGTCCAGAATGTTTTGATTCAGGACCAGGAGCTCTCCTGATGGAAGAGGAATCACTCTGGTGCAATCAGCTAAGTGCTATCGACAGAGCAGTGGTGAGCTTGAGAACATTTTGATTCGCATTCGCAAGACGAACGCTAATCATTTTAGATAGATTCAAAAGAAGGGGTACACCCAATGTTTGATGGGTAAAAACCATCTCTTCAAAATTTTCGCGGGAAAGCTCCTTGAGTTTGCAAAATTCGAGAGAGGTGACTGTAGCCGACCTCTTCCCTGATTCTAGCAAGGCCATCTCACCAAATATAGGATAATCAGAAGCATTGAGAGAAATCAGGGTTTTATCCCGAACTTCAGCGGCCATCTCTTCTCCAAGCAGAGTAAGTTTCTGGGAGATCTTGACGCTACCGGACACCAAAAAATATAGACTATAACCAACAGATCCTTCCTCAAACAGATTCCGTCCTCTCTCCAGCTCAACATCAGACAACCTTTGCCAGATCTGCTCCAGCCCATCCTGATTCACTCCCTCAAGGATCTTGAAATTCTGCAAGATGCGATAGTCCACGGTTTATTCTCCCTGCCAGGGTATAGCAATCACCGTATCTGTTGATTGAATCACATATTCATCCGGTGGATTCAGATGCGCTTCCAGACCTGCCTTCTTACCCCCGGGGATCTTCTTACCGGATTTTTCAAAGGCCATCTTGATGAAGGCATCAATCGCTGAACTATCGGAACTGAGCATGTCTTCAAGCCCCGGGCTTTCTACTCGGGACATGACCCCGATGAGAATGTCACGACTCTCTTTTCTGAAGAATTCTGAAAGCTCTGAAAAGGACCTCCCAACAAACTCATGGGGCACCTCTCGCTCTGTTATTCCCCCATCTCTTTGATCTTTGAGCAACCCCCGGACAAAATTGCCAATTCCGGGAGAAAATGTAGCATTGCTTAGCAAGTAACCGTTGAACTCTCCATTGAGTATCACTTCATCTACATTTGCACGTTTCAGGTGAGTAACATTCTCCGATTGATTTAACTCTGCGATCACTTTAACTTTTGAATTTTCCGACTTGATGGCCAGCGTAGTAAGGATGGTCAAGTCGTCTGCCTTCTTGGGATCCATCGATTCATCTGAGAAAATCACTACCGTTGAAGCTTCCTGGACATTCGCCCGCTTCAAGACCGAGTCCTTGGAGTAGTTTCCTCTTACATAGCGAATATTCAGGGCAGGGAAGCGCTCCTTAATATCAAAAAACATCTCCTGACCCAGGTTGCCCACGAGCACAACATCTGCAAATTTTCGATCTTGAATATCTTCCTTGACCGCATTTAACACATCCACCGAATGCTGATTCCAACCACAAATTATTAGATGACCACTAGACTTGATCTGCTCCAAACCCCTGCCCTCCTTAATCTTTCTCTCCACGAAGATTGAAGAAATTGTTGCTGTGAAAAAACCGGAAAGAGTGATTCCTGCAAACATCAAGAGAACTCCGATCACTTTCCCACCAACTGTCGTTGGATAATGGTCTCCGTAACCTACTGTAGTCATGGTTACGAATGACCACCAGATTGCATCGATAAAGGTGGCGATGTTTGACTCTCTACCAGTAGTTTCAAAGAAGAGAATGAGACAAGAGCTGACCATTATAAAACCCATTATCAGCTTCACTATGAAAGGAACGTTTTCTCGTTCAGCAACGCTGCGATAGGTGTAATACTTGTTTATCAGTCTCTCTTTCAAACCCATACATAAAATCTCGGTTGTCAGGCACTTATTCAAAACAGATTTTCAGGGATTTTCCCGACTTCAAATATGCATTGTGCAAGACTACCAATCCTCAAACAATTCCACTAAACTGAGTCAAGTCCCAACGAACCAGACTTCAGCAGGCGTAATCTTTTATGAAATTTTCGGTACTCATTCCTTTTTACAATCATCACGATCAAATTAAAAAGGTAGTCGCCGCGGTCTTGAATGAGTCCCAATATGTAGATGAGATTCTGGTTTGCGTTGATGGTTGCGCAAGCCCGGATCTTAGTCAATTCGAGATGGTCCGCATCCTTGAAAGTCCAAAAAATCTTGGCTTGGCCAGCACCCGAAATATCCTTCTAAAAGAAGCCCGCTCTGAGCACGTTCTCTTTTTGGACGCGGACTGCATTATCGAAGACCACAGCCTGGAGTTGGCTGTTCAAAAATGGGACGGTCAGTCCTTCTTTGCTGGAAGAGAATCAGATAGCCCCAAGGATGGACTGGCCAATCAGTTTCGTGCTCACTTCTGGGTCCAGACACTCGGTGAAGAAACAATCACTTCGGCACCCTACTTTATGGGCCTGGCTAGTGGAGGATTACGACAAAAGTTTCTGGAATGTGGCCTGTTTTGTGAGCAGATGGGGAATTACGGAGAAGACATCGAATTCTCCAAGAGGGCAATCAAGAAAGGAAACAATATTCAATATCTGCCAGATTTCAAAGTCTTCCATGACCGCCAAGACAATTTTACTAGCTTGATAAAGATGGTGAAATCACATTGTAAGGGTCAGATCATTGGCCATTTCCTCCATGGATGTCCTATAATTGATACTTACAAGATGAGTCTTAGCTGGATTGTAATCGCGACAGGTTCTTCTTTACGCAGGCATCGTTCTCTACCGCTGGCAATTGTCAGCCTGACGGTAACAACGTCGGCTCTGCTGTTTAGATGCTGGTTTGCATTCGAGTGTTACAGGGGGAAGCATGCAATTGCTTGAGAAGGACATTCCTAATTTTAAAACCAAAACACCCAAAAAGGTCGCCTTTGTTTATCCACCCTATGGTGCAATCGACAATGAACCTGGACTCCGTGTAGTTAAGGAAAATTATGGAGTTTTCCCGTCTTTAAGCCTTCTTTACGTCGCTGGTGCTGCGGACGGGGCAGGCCATGATTGTCTGTTTGTAGACCTCAACGCCAACCCCGAACCTATGAGCGAAACCCTGGAGCGACTGCGCAAGTTCAATCCTGACTATATCTGCTACACCCTGACAACTTATCAATTCAAAGAAAACATGGATTTTGCAGCTGAGCTCAAAAAGGCCTTCCCCTGCCCAGTCCTGGTCGGTGGAGTTCACATGGGAATCTACGCAGAAGAGTCCATGAGCCACGATGTTTTTGATGTTGGGTTTATTGGTGAAGTTGAAATCTCCTTGCCACTCTTTCTGGAATGTGACGTCATGGATCTTGATGCTTTTGAACAAGTGCCAGGCATCATCTACAAGAAAGACGGGAAGTACAAACGCACAAGACCCGCTCCCCAACTCCAGAACGTCGACTACGCCCACTATCCTGCCAGGCATCTGGTGGACAACTCCCGCTATGCCAGCTTTATCACCAAATACAAGAACTTCACTTGTTTCATCAGCAGCCGAGGCTGCCCTTTCAAGTGTATTTTCTGCGAGCAGGGCGAGCTCAAGTTTCGTGGAAGAAGCGCTCAAAATGTGGTGGAAGAACTTCTTGAGTGTCATGAAAAACACGGAATTCGTGAATTCGACATGTTTGACTCCTCTTTCACCATTAACAAACAGAGAGTGATTGAAGTTTGCAAGGCAATCATTGACGCAGGACTCAAGGTTCACTGGGCCGTGAGAAGTCGGGTCGATTGCGTAAACGAAGAGGTTTTGTACTGGCTCAGCAAGGCTGGTTGTAATCGGGTCTACTACGGAATTGAGTCCGGAAATGCCTGTATTTTGAAAACGCTCAAGAAAGACACTAATTTTGATCGAATGCGAAACACCATAGCCACTACAAAGAAAATGGGAATCGACACCTTCGGATATTTCATGGTGGGGTCACCTGGTGAAACACCGGAAACAGTACGCCAGACCATTGATTTTGCCAAAACTCTGGATTTGGATTACGCCCAGTTTTCAAAAGTAACACCCATGCCGGCCACCCAGCTTTACGCCATGTATATGCGTGAATTTAATGAAGATTACTGGAAAGAATACATCAAGCACCCAACCGAGCAGATTGCAATACCAAGGCCCGGCTGCAACATGACGGATGACGAAATTCAGCGTCTTTGCCATAAAGCCTACATGGAGTTTTATTACAGACCAAGCTATGTTATCCGGGCCCTGATGAGGGTCAAATCAGCAGAAGAACTCTTCCGTTCGCTCAAAGTTGCATTTGAGATGAAATTCCTGCAAGAAAGCCACGTTTCGGGGTAAAATCCTGAAATGACGAGTAGATCAAACTCATTTCAGCTCTCCATACAAGAGCTGGCAACCAGTTTTGCAAATTACAGCAAAGCACCGGAAACTCTTCAAAAGTCTCTCAAACTTCTGCAAAAGAACAGTCCGATCAAGAAAAGTGCCATTCTTATGGAGAGTGACATTCATTGGTCTGCAAACAAGATTGAAGAGTTAACTCTTGTCTCCTCCGGTTCAGCTGGCGGCCAGGATTGGAAAAAAATTCTTCAGACTGCCCGGGAAAACTCACAACAAGCAGTCTTCAATCGGAAAATCTCGCTGGAATACCAGTCTGCCTTTCCCATGACTCTGAACCGTAGACTGTTTGGCTGGTTCCTGATTCAGTCAAAATCCAAAATCTTGAAAGAGGATCGGCAAGACCTCTTGACCTATACACAGCTGCTAGCCTCTGTCCTTGGGCATTTGTTCTACAAGGAAGAGCACAAGCTACTCAAGACCCGTTTCCGACTGAACGAGCTTCTTCAAGAAGATATCGAATCAAGCTCACCAACCCAGCTGATCGCCAGAAGTTGCCCCATCATCAGCTCTTATTTCAAGGCAGAGAGAACGTCACTTTACGCTTATGACAAGGCTCGAAATGTCCTCCTCTCCATGCACGCACAAGACTTGAATGCACCCTCAATCACCCTGGCTCCGGGCAAAGGATTAACTGGTCGTTGCTTCAAAGAAAGAGCTACTTTTTTCGTCAATGACTGCTACAACGACCCGAACTTTCATCGCGCTGTCGACTCAAATTCCGGATTTCGCACTGAGAATTCCCTTTTGACTCCACTTATGGTTGGCTCAGAGATTTTCGGTGTACTGCAAGTTTTAAACAAACCCGAGGATTTTGTTCAAAAGGATATCGAA
>Ga0181585_10000036_pt1 | contig 77524 bp, 70 predicted proteins | sample 071ome_29_FD_132469 | JGI IMG/M metagenome (GOLD analysis project Ga0181585, IMG submission 132469) | Coastal salt marsh microbial communities from the Groves Creek Marsh, Skidaway Island, Georgia - 071407BT metaG (megahit assembly) | ecosystem: Environmental > Aquatic > Marine > Intertidal...
ATCCTTGTCGTAGGCATTGAAGGCCAGCCGCACCATAGCCGGGTTGGCGTTGAAATTTTGCTCGAGATTCTGAAAAAACAACAACTTGTGCTCGTCATCCAATTCCTGAAACCGGTCCAGTACCTGTCGCGCAGTCACAATTCCCGATACCTCGCCCTCACTCCCCATCAGGCGCTGTACCAATTTGTCGATGCTGTCTTTTTCTCCACCGGAAAAGAAGCCACGCTGGCCTTTCACCAGCCCACTCAGGAAATCTTGAAATTTTTCAAAGGCCATTGTTCAACACGTCAGGAATAGCTTGAAGTTGACTATAAACCAAGATGAGCCCCCGCACCTACAAGCACAGCAAATGGCGGGAACATAAACGGCAACTACGGGAATCAGGGTGTCATTGTCATAAAAACTTAGCAGGCATTCGTTAGGCTACCTACACTCGGCGTCCATTCGGGAAGGCCGACACTGAAGGAACAGGAACCCCATGAAAATCACCCTCTTTGGAACCGGGTATGTGGGCCTCCTCACCGGCGCCTGCCTGGCCGAGGTCGGTCATTAGGTCATGTGCATGGATGTGGACAAGACCAAGATCGAGACCCTCCAGCAAGGTGGGCTGCTACCAATCTATGAGCCCAGCCTGGAAGACCTTATCGTCGAGAACCGGGCCATCGGCAATCTGGCCTTCACCTCCGACATACCCACGGCAGTTGACCATGCCGATCTGCTGTTTATCGCCGTCGGCACCCCACCGGATGAAGATGGGTCTGCCGACCTCAGGCATGTTCTTGATGTCGCCACTAACATTGGGAAATGTATGAGTAATTCCAAGCTCGTGGTGATCAAATCCACGGTACCCGTGGGAACCTCGGACAAGGTGCGAGCTACCATTCAGGCTGCACTTGATGAACGGGGCTGCGAGTTCGACATCGCCCTGGCATCCAATCCCGAGTTCCTCAAGGAAGGCTCTGCCGTTGGCGATTTCATGAAACCCGATCGCATCGTGGTTGGTACGGACTCCACCGCAGCCAGAGAGATCCTCAGCGATCTCTATGCCCCCTTCAACGCCAATTTCAATCGCATGCTGTTCATGGATATACGCTCGGCGGAACTTACCAAGTACGTGGCCAACGCCTTGCTGGCTACCAAAATCAGCTTCATCAACGAGGTAGCCAACCTTGTCGAACATCTGGGTGGGGATATCGAGCAGGTACGCCGGGGTATAGGTTCCGACCCCCGCATCGGCTATCACTTCATTTATCCCGGCTGCGGGTATGGGGGTAGCTGCCTGCCCAAGGATGTACGTGCCCTGGGCAGGACGGCCCGGGAAGGCGGCTTCGAAATGGGCATCCTGGGCGCAGTGGAGGCTGCCAACGAGCGCCAGAAGGGAAAGATATGTAGTAACATAAATCAGCACTTTAACGGCAATATTTCCGGTATGACTTTCGCTCTGTGGGGGCTCGCATTCAAGCCCCGTACCGACGATATGCGGGAAGCCCCGTCACGGGTTTTAATGGAGGCGTTATGGGAGGCTGGCGCCCGGGTCAAGGCCTACGACCCCGAGGCCATGGATGAAGCCCGACGCCTCTACCCGGACCAGGAAAAGCTCATCCTGCCCGGCACCCGGGTTGACGCCTTGCACGGCGCGGATGCGCTGATCGTCTGTACGGAATGGCAACATTTCCGGGCCCCCGACTTCGAGATGATCAAGCACTGCCTGAGCCACCCGGTCATCTTTGACGGCCGCAACCTCTATGACCCTGCCAGGATGGCCTGTCTTGGCATCCAGTACTACGGGATCGGGCGCGGCCTGTCGGTCAGACACAAGGCAGCCTAATATTGTCGACAATCTGGATATATTTTCCGGATTTGTGATAGTATCCGCCACCTATGGCAGAAATTGTTGACATAAGCTCAGACGAATCGCCTGTCCCGGCCCCCGCCCGAACCCTCGCTGACAACGTTTTCGACCAACTGCGCAGTGCAATCGTCAGTGGTGAATTTGCCCCGGGCTCCAAGATCAATGAACCCCAGCTTGCCGAGCGTTATGGCATCAGCCGCGGCCCACTAAGGGAAGCCATTCGCCGCCTGGAAGGCTGCAAGCTGGTTGAGATCAAGCCCAATGTGGGCGCCAAGGTAGTTTCTCTAAATGGTTTACAAGCCATTGAAATTTATGAGATTAGAGAATCTCTGGAAGGCCTGGCCTGTCGCCTCGCGGCGGCCCGCGCCACGGCGGCTGACTGCGAATCCCTGCGCCACCTGCTAGCCCAGCACGAGTTGCAAATTGAATCCGAAAACGGGCGCCGCTATTACCAGCAGGAAGGCGATCTGGACTTTCACTTCCAGGTAGTGCATCTGAGCGGCAATCAGAGACTCATACAGTTGCTCTGTGGGGAGCTATACCACCTGCTGAGACTCTACCGCGCCCAGACCAGCAGCCAACCCTCCCGCCCCGAACAGGCCTTCAGGGAGCACCACAGAATCGTGGATGCTATCGAAGAGCAGGATGGAGAACTGGCAGAGATCCTCATGCGCCGTCACATCGCCAATGCCAAGGCGATGTTAATTAGCCAGCTAGCACAATCAGATACATAGTTTTCTTTAGATATATTCAAGGATAAATGATGAGCAAACAAAGCCCTGGATCGCGCTTCCGCAGCGCGCTGGCAGAAAAAAGCCCACTGCAGATCGTTGGCAGCATCAACGCCTACTGCGCCATGCTGGCGGAAGCCGCCGGGCACAGGGCAATCTACCTGTCTGGCGGTGGTGTGGCCAACGCATCCTATGGCCTGCCCGACCTCGGCATCACCAGCCTCAACGACGTGGTGGCAGACGTGGAGCGTATCTGCAATGCCAGCAGCCTACCCCTGCTGGTGGATATCGATACCGGCTGGGGGGGCGCCTTCAATATCGCTCGTACCATCAAGGCCATGGAGAAAGCTGGGGCTGCCGCGGTACACCTGGAAGACCAGGTGGCGCAGAAGCGCTGCGGGCACCGTCCCAACAAGTCGATCGTGCCCCTGACAGAGATGGTCGACCGGGTAAAAGCCGCCGTAGATGCCCGCAGCGACGATGAATTTGTCATCATGGCGCGCACCGACGCCCTGGCGGTTGAGGGCATGGACGCCGCCATCGAGCGCGCGGTCGCCTGTGTAGAAGCCGGCGCCGACGCCATCTTCCCGGAAGCCATGCAGGAGCTGTCCCAGTACCGCCAGTTTGTCGATGCCGTCAACGTGCCGGTGTTGGCCAATATCACGGAATTCGGCAAGACCCCCCTGTTCAACTGCAAGGAACTGGGGGATCACGGAGTCGCCATGGTCCTGTATCCCTTAAGCGCCTTCCGCGCCATGAGCAAGGCAGCCCTGGAGGTCTACGAAACTATCGCCATCAATGGCGACCAGACAGCCATGGTGGATCGCATGCAGACCAGAGACCAGCTCTACGAGGTGCTGGGTTACCATGTCTACGAGCAGAAACTCGACAATTTATTTGCAGAATAAATTATTTAATATCATAAAGTTAATGGAATTTATTAAATCGAAATAATCGATTAAAACGCAGTCCACGGAGAATCAACATGGTTGACAAGAAACTGGGGGGAGCCGGCCTGCGCGGCCAGGTTGCCGGAGAAACCGCGCTCTGCACCGTAGGCAAGACCGGCACCGGGCTTACCTACCGGGGCTATGACATCAGCGAGTTGGCTGCCAGGGCCCGCTTCGAAGAAGTCGCCTACCTGCTCTTGCGAGGCCGCCTGCCTACCCAAGAAGAACTGGATAACTACGTCAGTAAAATCATGGGCTTACGAGACCTTCCCCAGGCTCTGAAGGATGTCCTGGAACGCATTCCAGCCAGCGCCCACCCCATGGACGTGATGCGCACAGGCTGCTCAATGCTGGGCAACCTGGAAACCGAAACGGACTTCTCACAGCAGGACGAAGTTATCGACAGATTGCTTGCGATACTGCCCTCAATTATTTGTTATTGGTACGTTTTTTCTCATGAAGGCAAACGCATAGAGACAGCGACTGACGATCAGTCCATCGGCGCCCACTTCCTGCACATGCTGAGCGGCGAGAAACCCAACGAACTGTTCAGCGAAGTCATGAATGTGTCCCTCATCCTGTATGCGGAGCACGAGTTCAACGCCTCCACCTTTACCGCCCGGGTCTGCGCCTCCACCCTGTCCGACATGCACAGTTGCATCACCGGCGCCATAGGCAGCCTCAGGGGCCCCCTGCACGGCGGCGCCAACGAGGCAGCCATGGACATGATCGAACACTGGAAGAGCCCTGATGAGGCCGAGGAAGCGATCCTGGGCATGCTGGCGCGCAAGGAGAAGATCATGGGCTACGGCCATGCCATCTACCGGGAATCGGATCCGCGCAATACCATAATCAAGCAATGGGCCGCAAAGCTGGCAGACCATGTGGGAGACTCAGTGCTGTACCCAGTCTCTGTGCGGTGTGAAGAGGTGGTGTGGCGGGAAAAGAAGCTGTTCTGTAACGCAGACTTTTTCCATGCCTCGGCGTACCACTTCATGGGCATCCCCACGAAGTTGTTCACGCCTATCTTTGTGATGTCGCGGGTTACCGGCTGGGCAGCCCATGTGAAGGAACAGCGGGCCAACAATCGGATTATCCGGCCCTCGGCTGAATATACGGGGCCTGAAAGCAGTGAATGGGTGAATATTGAGGATCGATAAGCGCCTGATCTGGCTTGAAAAACCTCCTGGTCAAGGGAACGATCCGGAAGCGGTCTTCCAGCGAGCAGCGAACTGAATTCTGTCTGTCTGGCCACGAGACTTCTGGGGGTAATACCCCATCTCCCGGGAGAGAGGGCTGGCAGCGCACTGTGCTGCCACTGCCACCGGCGCCTGGATGGCCTTCAGACTATTTTAAATAATCGTTTTAATTCTTTGTTTTAATTGAGATTTTTATGAGTGCTAATGTAGACATGAACGAACGGCCAGCGCCGGATCAGGTGTTGGTGGATATTGCAGATTATGTGTGTGATTTCGAGGTGGAATCGACCGAGGCCTATGACACGGCCCGCAATTGCCTGATGGATACCCTGGGTTGCGGGTTCCTGGCGCTGCGCTTTCCCGAGTGCACGAAGTTACTGGGACCGCTGGTCGAGGGGACGGTAGTGCCCCGCGGGGCCCGGGTGCCGGGTACCCAGTTTCGCCTGGATCCAGTCAAGGCAGCCTGGGATATAGGCTGCATTATCAGATGGCTAGACTACAACGACACCTGGCTGGCGGCCGAATGGGGGCACCCTTCTGACAATCTCGGGGCCATCCTGGCGGTGGCAGATTTCCTGTCGCAGCAGCGAGTAGCGGAAGGCAAGGCGCCTCTCGTGATGAAAGACGTTCTGACCGCAATGATCAAAGCCCATGAAATACAAGGGGTTTTGGCACTTGAGAACAGCTTTAACAGGGTAGGTCTCTGCCATGTCCTGTTGGTTCGAGTGGCCTCCACGGCCGTGGCGACCCGCATGCTGGGAGGCTCCCGGGAGCAGGTCATCGACGCCCTCTCCCAGGCCTGGCTGGACGGCTCCAGCCTGCGTACCTATCGCCATGCCCCCAATGCCGGGCCACGCAAGTCCTGGGCCGCCGGTGATGCCACGTCCCGGGCGGTGCGCCTCGCCGACCTGACCCTGCGCGGGGAGATTGGCTATCCCAGCGTCTTGACCACGCCAACCTGGGGCTTCTATGACGTTTCGTTTAAAGGTAATTCTTTCAAATTTCCAATGAGTTACGGAACTTATGTCATGAAGAATATCCTGTTTAAGATCTCCTTCCCGGCCGAGTTCCATTCCCAGACAGCGGCCGAGGCGGCCGTGCAGCTACACTCCCAGGTCAAGGACCGCCTGCATGAGATTGAGAAGATCGTGATTCACACCCACGAATCGGCCATTCGCATCATCAGCAAGGTGGGGCCGCTTAATAATCCTGCCGACCGCGACCACTGCCTGCAGTACATGACCGCGGTACCCCTGGCCTTCGGGAACCTGGTGGCTGAGCACTACGAAGACAGCTTCCATGCGGCACATCCCATTATCGACGAGCTGCGGGAAAAGATGGAGATCCATGAAAATCCAACGTTTACGAAGGAATATCTTGAGCCAGAGAAGCGCTCCATCGCCAACAGCCTGCAAGTCTACTTCAAGGACGGCAACTGCACGGACAAGGTAGAGATCAACTACCCCGTGGGGCACCGTCGTCGTCGTGAGGAAGGTATCCCGCTGCTGGAGGCCAAGTTCCGGGCGAATCTCGCCACCCGCTTCCCGGCCGCCCGCTGCAAGCAGATCTTCGATCTGTGCAAGGATCAGCAGCGCCTCGAGCAGACCCCGGTCCACACATTCATGGACCTGCTGGTGATCTAGCGTCGCCGGCTGTATCGGCCGCTACTGCCATGCAGGACGCGGCCGATACATTCATCAGGACCAAGCATCCAGCCACGGCTCGGCTGGGGTAAACCCTGCAGATCGAGACCGTTCTGCACCACGCAAAAATTAAAAAAGCCAAGCAAATCAATCGGTTGCCAAAATTAAATATTTCTGCCCTGCAGACGTAGCAGTCACTCACAAAAAAAGACGCCGAATCAGGCGATTTTCTTATCCTTTTTGTCACTTTTTGAATATAGCTATTTGACCTGCAGGTAATTTATTTTTTTACTGTGAAAAGTTGCGGCAAAGGTTTTTGTGAAGCCCGTCACAGCGAATCTCACGAGTTTTTGGGGCTAAGTTGGCCGCAGATTACCTATCAAAAATGGGTTGAACGTTAACACCGTCAGCTTCACCCGCGGCAGCAAGGTGCAGTTGCCTCTTCTTCTCTCCTCCCCGCCTGGCCTGTATCCAGCATCTGTCTGCCGCTTGAAATTGCCATAGCCAACCGCATATAGCATCCCAAGGCGACGCTCTGCTGAGGTCGCCCCGAGAGTCCGGCCTTCGGGTGGACAGACTACACAACCCATATTGCTTGGTGCCGGAGCGCACCCCATGAGGATATGACAATGAGAAATTTTGATTTTGCACCGCTGTATCGAACTACTGTCGGTTTCGACAACCTGTCATCGCTGCTGGATAGCGTAACCCGCGCCGATAACAACGCCGCTGGCTATCCCCCCTACAACATCGAACGGCATGACAACGACAATTACCGAATTACCATGGCTGTGGCCGGCTTCAGCACCGATGAACTGGATATCCAGACCGAGAAGCAGACCCTGACCGTGAGGAGCAACAAGACAGCAGATTCCAGCGACCGCACCTATCTGCACCAGGGCATTGCCGCGCGCAATTTCGAGCGCCGCTTCCAGTTAGCAGATCACATTGAGGTGACCGGTGCCCGCCTGGAGAATGGCCTGCTGCACATCGACCTGGTTCGGGAAATCCCGGAAGCCATGAAGCCCAGGCAGATTCCAATCGGCAATGGCAAGCTTATTGATGTGAAAGAGGCCAGCCGCAACGCGGCGTGAATGCCAGGACCGTTGCGGAGGCTCGCGAGTGGATGGACTGGCCGACAAGGCTCGAAATCTGACCATGAAACACCAGCCCATCAGCCTCTGGCAGGTGGTCGACGGATCGCCGCAACAAGCTGACAGCCTTTCAGCTAAAACTTGAGATCGAAAAAGCCGGAGCATTGCTCCGGCTTTTTTAGGGAACTCATTGCTATCCCGGCCAAGCCTAGTCGAGAACGTGGGTAACCAGACCGCTCTTCAGCTTGGGTTCAAACCAGGTAGACTTGGGGGGCATGACCTCGTTGGCATCCGCAATATCCATGAGACTCTCTATGGATGTGGGATAGAGTGCTATGGCCGCCTGCCAATCTCCCGAATCCACGCGCTTCTCCAGTTCCCCAAGGCCGCGGATACCGCCAACAAAATCAATACGCTTGTCTGTACGCTGATCCTCGATGCCGAGTAGCGGCGTCAGAATCGCCTGTTGCATGATGCTTACATCGAGGCTCTGCACAGGATCCTGATCATCAATCTTCGCCGCCAGGGCGCCGTTCACAGCGAGGCGGTACCACTTCTTGTCGAGATACAGTGCAAATTGCCTGGCTGCAGCGGGTTTGGCTGCGCGGTGATCGTCCGCCTCTTCCACGTCAAAATTCTCACGCAGGGCGTCGATGAATTGCGTCGCGCTGTAGTCGCCCAGATCCTGGATGATTCGGTTGTAATCCAGTATCTGCATTTGGTCGTGGGGAAACAGCACAACCAGGAACCAGTTGTAGGATTCGTCACCATTGTGTGCGTCATTGCGTGCCTCACGCAGTTTCTGCACTCTCGATGCCGCCGCGGAACGATGATGACCATCCGCCACGTAGAGACACGGCAGGGCATTGAATTGCTTCTCGAGTTGGGCCGTCGTGGCCGCATCGGGTATCAGCCAGAATGTGTGCCGGGTGCCATCATCCGCACTGAAATCGTATTCGGGGGTCTTGCTGATAATCCCGGCGATGAGTGCGTTGATGCTGTCTTCCGCCTTATAGGTCAGAAATACCGGCCCTACCTGGGCACCGAGGGCATCCATGTGATGAACCCGGTCGTCTTCCTTTTCCGGGCGTGTGAACTCGTGCTTCTTGATCAGACCGGATTCATAGGCGGCGACCGAGGCGACTGCCACCAATCCCACCTGCACGTGTGCCCCCATCTGCTGCTGGTAAACGTAGAACTGATCGGCCTCATCTCTATTCAGGATTCCCTCTGCGATGAAACGCTGCAGATTCTCGGCGCCCTTCTGGTAGACCCGCGGGTCGTACACATTCATGGATGGGTCAACATTGACCTCAGGCTTGTTGATATGAAGAAAACTGTAGGGATTGTCTTTCGCCAGTTCATAGGCTTCATCCCTGTTCAGTACATCATAGGGGTGAGATGCGACACGCGCCGCCAACTCCCGGGTAGGTCGAAGACCGCGGAAGGGTTTGATCAATTTCATTGGAACGTTCCCTGTCTGGAGAATGAGAAGATTGGGTGAATTAGGCTTTGGCTGTTGCTTCCGATTGAGTTGGCTCCTCGACCCGCTTTGTATTGCGCCTTATTTCCGACCAAAAGAAAAATCACCACGCCACTGCCTACCCGCTAGGTCAGATTCGAAGTGGTTTATCCTGTCGAGGAACACCTGCACAAGGGCAGTATTTTCGCACGCGGATGCAGTGCAGTAAATTACCGCCTCGATTGCCAGGGTATTGACTCTTAATACAATGGACTCTCTACCTCGATGCACAACTTCCTGACCCAAAATCTATCTACAAACCATGCAAACTGCCAAAGCGGGAAAATCGGCAGCCCAATCAACCGATGACGCCATTTATCCACTGCGACACGAATCCGCCTCAGGGCAGGAGGTAGGGGGCGATTGCCAGTTGAATTTCGCGACTGCCGAATCCTCGACTCTCGAGGAAGCGTACGAGCCGCTTGTGCTGGGCTGAGCCAAACTCAAATTTGGAGGAATTCAGGGTGCGCCTACGAACCAGCATGCTTGCCATTTGCTGCCAGCATTCATCGTCGGTAAACAGGTGCTGATCGATTAACTCACCCGAAACCCGGCGCTGCAGCAGGTCTTGCCGGATGTGGTGATAACCAAAGCCCCTGCTCTTGCGATACCGGGACCAGGCCTCGACGAATCTGGTATCCGACTGCAGGTTATCTGCCGCCAGGTCTTCCAGCACGGACTCGATTCGCATCAACTCCTCGTCTGGAAAGCGCATGGACAATTTTTCGGCCAGTTCGAAGAAAGAGTGTTCCCGGCGGGCCAAGAAATCCATGGCGGCCCGCCGGAGAACGGGGACATCAACGATGGTTGATTCGGTTTCGAGAACTTCTGCGGCTTCCATTCTCAAGTTTCCCGGTGCTTAGTGCTCAGGAAGCGTTCTTTGCCTTGGCATCGGCCAAGACCACAACGTCTTCATTCTTTTCGGCATCTTCGTTGACTGCCGACTTACCCTGCAGCAATTCCTTGCGAATCTGGGTTTCTATTTCTTCAGCGATTTCCGGATTCTCTTCCAGGTAGGTGCTGACATTCTTCTTGCCCTGGCCGATTTTATCGCCCTTGTACGCGTACCAGGCACCTGACTTCTCGATCAGATTCAGCTTCACGCCGATATCGATGACCTCACCCAGGTGGTGTATTCCCTGACCGTACATGATCTGGAATTCGGTCTGTCTGAATGGAGGCGCGACCTTGTTCTTCACCACTTTCACACGGGTCTCATTACCTACCACTTCGTCGCCTTCCTTGATGGAACCGATGCGGCGAATATCGAGGCGGACCGAGGAGTAGAATTTGAGCGCATTACCACCGGTGGTGGTTTCCGGTGAGCCAAACATGACGCCGATCTTCATGCGAATCTGGTTGATGAAGATCACCAGGGTATTGGAATTTTTGATGTTGGCAGTCATTTTACGCAGGGCCTGTGACATCAGGCGTGCCTGCAGACCCATGTGGCTGTCGCCCATGTCGCCTTCGATCTCAGCTTTCGGGGTCAGGGCGGCGACAGAGTCGACCACCACCACGTCAACGGCGCCTGAGCGCACTACCATGTCGCAGATTTCCAGAGCCTGTTCACCGGTATCGGGCTGGCTCACCAGCAGGTTATCGACATCCACTCCGAGGTTTCCGGCATAGATCGGGTCCAGCGCATGCTCCGCGTCGATGAAGGCGCAGGTACCGCCGGCCTTCTGCGCCTCTGCAATGACCTGCAGGGTCAGGGTGGTTTTACCGGAGGACTCCGGTCCGTAAATCTCTACAATCCTGCCCCGTGGCAGGCCGCCTATTCCCAGAGCGATATCCAGACCCAGGGAACCAGTTGATATCGCGGGTATTGCCACGCGCTCGGAATCGCCGAGACGCATCATGGAACCCTTGCCGAATTGTCGTTCTATTTGCGACAGCGCCGCTGCCAATGCTTTTTCTTTGTTGCCGTTGTCTTCAATCATCGTCGTTTCCTTGTTTTAAACTAACAACTGATGCTGGTTCCGTGAGTAATGCAGTTGCCCCATTGCCTGCGTCCAACGCAGATTCAGTCCAGCCCTGGTGGGCTGTTTATAGTAGCCTGTCCCCGACTACCTGCTAAGAAACTGGCGTTTTTGCTAACGCCCCGATTCGTCGCCTGTGTTGTAACACTGTATATACAATCAGTACTTAGTAAATCAGAATTTTACTGTATATACAACCAGTATATTGGCAAAAATGCAGATTCCTTTAATGAATAAGTGATCGTCCCGCAACAGGCCAGCGGAATAGCGGCCCGCCTAGGCCAGGTGCTGCAGCAAGCCATCCAGTGCCGCTTCCACGGTGGCCAGGCGCACCGCCTCCCGGTCCCCGGCAAACAGAAACCGTTGGGCCGCCGCCACATCCCCCACTTGCCACGCAATCCAGACGGTACCTACCGGCTTCTCCTCCGAGCCCCCATCCGGCCCGGCCACACCACTCACTGCGACAGACGCCGAGGCCACGCTGTTGGCAATGGCCCCCGCCGTCATGGCCAGCACGGTCTCTTCACTGACCGCACCGGGCCCACCGGGTGCGAAGAACGCGGCGGGTACATTCAGCAGGCGCTGTTTCGCAGCATTCGAATAAGTGACAAAACCGCTGTCGAACCAGGCAGAGCTGCCGGGCATGGCGGTCAGGGATTGTGCAATCCAGCCACCGGTGCAGGATTCGGCCGTGGCCATGAACAGTTGTCGTTTGAGGAGTGTTTTGGCCAGCCGCTGTACATGGGACTGGATAGCTGAATCGAGCCTGGCTCTTTCGGTGGCGGACAATGGAGAGACGGTTGGCATGACGGCCATAGTAGCCGCATCAACTTCCTGGACCAAACGCTTTTCGGCCCTGATCATTGCCGCCCAAACGGTGTAGAATTTGCCCCCACCAACGCAACAGAAAGACGACTTCTTCGACAGGATATTTTGGCAGACTCCCAGACACACACACCCATGATGCGGCAGTACCTGAGCATCAAGGCGCAGCACCCCCATGAACTGTTGTTCTATCGTATGGGAGACTTCTACGAGCTCTTCTACGACGATGCCAGGAAAGCCGCCGACCTGCTGGATATCACCCTCACAGCGCGGGGCAAGTCGGCCGGCGAACCGATTCCCATGTGCGGCATCCCCTTCCACGCCGTGGATCGCTACCTGGGCAGATTGGTTGAGGCTGGGGTATCGATCGCCATTTGCGAACAGATCGGCGACCCGGCCACGTCCAAGGGGCCGGTGCAGCGTGAAGTAGTCCGCATCATCACGCCCGGCACGGTGAGCGATGAAGCCCTGCTTGATGAGCATCGCGATAATTGCCTGCTGGCGGTCTGCGAATATACCCGCACCGGCCAGGAATCGCGCTTCGGGATTGCCTTCACCAATATCAGCAGCGGCCGCTTCGTGTTAATCGAGGTGGAAGGACTGAACAACGCCCTCACCGAACTGGAACGCATCAAACCGGCCGAGATCCTGATCCAGGATAACCACCTATCCCTGGAGGCCGCCCTCAAACATCCCGCGCTGCGCAAGCGCCCCCCCTGGGAGTTCGAGCTGGACAACGCGGTACGGCTGCTGACGGGCCACTTCAAGACCCGCGACCTCAGCGCCTTCGACTGCGACGACATGGAACTGGCCCTGCAGGCGGCCGGCTGCCTGTTGCAGTATGCGCGCGATACCCAGCGCTCCGAGCTGCCCCACATCCAGGGCATTCAGGTAGAACACCTCGGCGACAGTGTGATCCTGGATGCGGCCAGCCGTCGCAATCTGGAAATCGATACCAATCTGTCTGGCGGTCGGGACAACACCCTGGTGTCGGTGCTGGACCGGACATCCACCGCCATGGGCAGCCGCCTGCTCGGCCGCTGGCTGAATCGACCCCTGCGCAACCGCGAGATACTGGCGGAGCGCCAGGAGGTGGTTGCCACCCTGCAACAGGACTACCGGTTCGAAAAAATCGCCGACGTCCTGCGACAGATTGGCGACCTGGAACGCATACTGGCCCGTCTTGGGCTACGCTCGGCCCGTCCGCGGGATCTGGCAAGGCTGAGGGACGGGCTGGCATTGCGGCCTGAACTGCACTCCATCATCGGCAGGATTGCTGCGCCTTCCCTGCTCCGGCTCGCCGACGACATCGCCGAATTCCCCGACCAGGCCGGACTGTTGGCCCGGGCCATAGAAGAGAACCCACCCGTGGTTATCCGCGAAGGTGGCGTGCTGGCCAGGGGCTATGACCTGGAACTGGACGAGCTGCGGGATTTGAGCAGTAACGCCGGGCAGTTCCTGGTGGATCTGGAAGTCAGGGAGCGCGAACGCACGAGCCTGTCCACACTGAAGGTAGGTTACAACCGGGTGCATAGCTATTTCATCGAGATCAGCAAGGGCCAGGCTGGCGCCGACCTCCCCGCCGAGTATGTGCGCAGGCAAACCCTGAAGAACGCCGAACGCTACATCACCCCGGAACTGAAAGAGTTTGAGGACAAGGTGTTGAGTGCCAACAGCAAGGCGTTGGCACGGGAAAAGGCGCTCTATGAAGCACTGCTGAATACCCTGGCGGAAGCCCTCAACCCCCTGCTGCGCAGTAGTGCAGCCCTGGCCGAGCTGGATGTACTCAGCTGTTTCGCCGATCGGGCCTGTAACCTGAACTACTGCCGACCGCAGCTAAGTGAGCAAGCCGGCATCGGCATTGAGGGCGGCAGGCATCCCGTAGTGGAAGTTGTTAGCACGGACAACTTCGTCGCCAACGACCTGCAACTGGACGATCAGCAACGCATGCTGATCATCACCGGTCCCAATATGGGGGGTAAGTCGACCTATATGCGACAGACCGCGCTGATCGTGTTGCTGGCACTGTGCGGCAGTAATGTGCCTGCCAGCGCCGCCAGCATCGGTCCGGTTGACCGCATCTTCACCCGCATCGGGTCATCCGATGACCTGGCCGGGGGGCGCTCCACGTTCATGGTGGAGATGACCGAAACCGCGAACATCCTGCACAATGCAACCCCCAACAGCCTGGTGCTGATGGATGAGATCGGCCGCGGCACCTCCACCTTCGATGGCCTGTCCCTGGCCTGGGCGGCGGCGGTGTATATCGCGGAGAACCTGCAGGCGTTCACCCTGTTTGCGACGCACTATTTCGAACTCACGGTACTGCCGGACGACTATCCGGCCATCGCCAATGTGCACCTGGATGCCGCGGAGCATGAGGACGGTATCGTGTTCCTGCACGCCGTCAAACGTGGACCGGCCAACCAGAGCTATGGCCTGCAGGTCGCACAGCTGGCAGGCATTCCGGAGGCGGTAATCGAAGCGGCGGGCCAGAAACTCCGCCAACTGGAGTCTGAAACAGCGCAGGCCGCTGCACCGCCAGATGGGAAGCCCAGGCCACAGCCCTTGCAGTCAGAGCTATTCGCCACTATCGAACACCCGGTGGTGGCCACCCTGGCCAGGCTGGACCCGGACGATCTCACCGCGAAGGAGGCCCTGGCTATCCTCTATGACCTGCGGAAAAAGGTGGATTGAGGCTCTGGGTCGAACCCACCCCGGGGTCGGCTCGCGTGCCAGCATGGTGCGAATTGCGTCGAGAAATAGGCTGTGAAAACTGGTAGAATTCACCGCGAAATTCCAGGCTCGACGCCATCCTGCCTCCCGGTTAAAGCCGACAGGCTGCAGAACGATACAGATTGAGCACTTGCTAAAATAACAAGCTACCCGCTAGATCAGGAGTACCCGAAATGACATTTGTTGTAGGAGATAACTGCGTTCGCTGCAAGCATACTGACTGCGTCGAAGTATGCCCCGTGGATTGCTTTTACGAAGGACCGAACTTTCTGGTTATTCACCCTGATGAGTGCATCGACTGCGCTCTCTGCGAACCCGAATGTCCGGTCGATGCCATCTACGCGGAAGATGAATTGCCCGAGGATCAGCAGGAGTACCTGCAGCTGAATGCCGAACTGGCAGAACAGTGGCCGAACATTACCGAGAAGAAAGACCCACTGCCGGACGCCGAGGAATGGGCGGACAAGCCGAACAAGCTGCAGTACCTGGAGCGCTAGGCCCTACTCAACTGCCAGGCTGGACAATTAAAAAAGCCGCTCCGATTATCCGGGCGGCTTTTTTATTTCCCCACCCGAAAACACATTCGGGCTCGTCTCAAGGTACTGGGTCCTGACAGCCGGTTTAGCCGGCCTGCTAGCTCAATACATTCTCTGCGGAGAGGCCCTGGCTCTGCATTATCTCTCGCAACCTTGCCAGCCCTTCGACCTGAATCTGGCGGACTCGCTCCCTGGTTAGCCCGATTTCCTTACCCACATCTTCCCGCGTGCCCACGCTGTGTCCCCGCAGACCAAAGCGACGGGTCAGCACTTCGCGATGTTTGATGGACAACTCATCCAGCCACTCATCGAGATTCTGCATCAGGTCATCTTCCTGCAGGCTGCTGCAGGGATCACTCTGGGAGGCATCACCCACAGTCCCCAGCATGGACTTCTCTGACTCCTGTGACATGGGTTTATCTACCGAACTGATGTGATCGTTCAGGGTCATCAGGCGTTCTAAGTCCTCCACCGGACGATCCAGCAGGTTGGAAATTTCCTGGAAGCTGGGCTCATGATCCAGTTTCTGCGAGAGTTCGCGGCTTGCGAGCAGGTAGACGTTCAATTCCTTTACCAAATGAATCGGCAAGCGGATGGTGCGGGTCTGATTCATTATCGCTCGCTCGATATTCTGGCGGATCCACCAGGTCGCATAGGTCGAAAAACGAAAGCCTTTCTCCGGATCAAATTTTTCCACCGCACGAATCAGTCCGAGATTGCCCTCCTCTATCGGTCCAGCAAGGATAATCCGCGATTGATATAACGGCGGGATATCTTCACCACGAGACGCAGATTGCTTTCGATCATGCGCCGGCGAGCACCCTCGTCACCCTTCAGGGCCTTGCGGGCAAAATAGACTTCTTCCTCGGCGCTGAGCAAGGGCGAGTAACCAACCTCATTCAGATAGAGCCTGGTTGCATCAAGGTTGAGATTGTTTTCAGTTTCCTGCGAGGCAGCCGTACTGTAGTCATCCCAGTTTCTGGGCGATGCCACCTTTGCCTTCAAGGCCAGATCGAATATTCCCTTGCCATCCGACGCCCCGGGTTTGCTGGATTTCTTGCTTGTTGGGTCTTCTTTTGCCACGACATTCATGCTCAACGATTCTATGTTGAAGTCTCCTGCTGCCTCTACTGCACACGCGTTTCTGTGCGAGTCTTCCTTGAGATCAGCATCAGAGCGAATTCCTGTGCTGATACCCATTGTAGCGACAGGTGCCCCAGCTTTATTTAGGAAGAATTGGTTCTTAGAGAGGCGCTGAATAATAGCCGTTTGGATACACCCGGGATAAGCATTTAATTCCCAAGCTTTTTTAGCTAGCGAGAAGGCAGGTATTGCAAGGGGTCGATGGCTTGCCCGTCGCGGCGAATCTCGAAATGCAGCATGGCATCCCCGGCGGCATTGACGCCGACCTCGGCGATAATATCCCCCGCCTCCACATGCATGCCTTCCGGTGCCAGCATGGCGCTATTATGGGCATAGGCGCTCAGGTAGCGGTCGCTATGACGAATAATAATCAGGTTACCAGAACCCTGTACGCTCCTTCCCGAGTAAACCACATCCCCGGCACTGGCAGCACGTACCGGGTCTCCCACATTACCGGCGATATCAATACCCTTGTTGCTGCCAACAGTATAGCGACGCAGGATTTGTCCCTGGTGGGGCCAGGTCCAGGATTGCGGTTGCGTGACCGTTCCGCCAATGGGCTGGCGGCTTACTCCGCCCGTACTGCCAGTCGTCGCCTGGGAGCGAGCCGCCGAATTGCTGGTCACAGGCGTGCCTACTGAATTGATTACCGAGCGGGCGGCACTTGCCGCCGAACGCGCCAGATCCAGTTCCTGCCCGACAAAGATTGTGTAGGGTGGTTGCAGGCCATTGGCGATGGCCAGACTGCGAAAATCAAGGTCATACTGGAAGGCGATGGAGAACAGGGTATCTCCCGCCTGAACCAGGTGGGATCCGGCTGCGGCAGTCGCATTGGCGGTACTGGCTGCGGCCGCACTGCCGCTAGTCACCGCAGCATTGGAAGCGTCCCTGACAACGCGGCGCCCTGCAGCCTGACCGGGCGAAGTCCGTGCTACCGAACCTCCGGATACCGGTATGGATGTGGAAACCGAAGCACCCGGGTACTCGATCCTGCGCTCCGGCGCCGGTTGGGACAGGTCCACTACCCTCTCTGCGCTGCGACTGCTGATAATCTCGGGTCTGGACACATCCTGCCGTCTACCCTGCTCCGAGACCGGTGCCTGGTAGCCGCCCCCGCAGGCAGACAACAGCGTGCACAGGGCGAACACACCCACTGCACGGGGCTTCGCTGCCTGAAACTTTTGAAGAAACACCTGGTACATAGACCTGCCACTTGTTCAAGTGGAGCGACTGGCAAAAACCTTGTTCAAGCCAAAGACCGTCAGCAGACCGCATATCATGCAGACAGCCACAAGCGCAGACTGCGGCTCAAGACCGGTCTGCTCTGTATAGGTTAACGGCCAAACATTCGCGGTTTGTAATACTTGCTGCTGACCATGGGAATCCACGTAATAACTCAGCGCTCGCTGCCAGGGCCAGAGCACGGAGAGCGAGCCCAGCAGCAGACCGGTAATGAAGCCATAGCTCAGTTCATGAAAGCGGCGCAGCGCCAGGGCCAGCAAGCGGGAAAATGCAAGCAGACCCACCACGCAACCACTGACAAACACTGCGATTACCGCCCACTGCAAGCCAGTTAACGCAGCCAGCATAGACTCGTAGGCGCCCAGCAGCAGCAGGATGAAGGCGCCCGAGAGGCCCGGCAATATCATGGCACAGATGGCGATCAGGCCGCAGAAGAACAGGTAGACCAGGGAAAGCTCGGTCACGGCGGGCTCAAGCAAACCCACCCCTACGGTCAGCATGCAGCCAAGCAGCAGCGCCAGCAGGTTGGCCGGCCTTGCCAGCTGGAATTGCCTCAAGAGCAACACAGTCGACGCCATAACCAGGCCGATGAAGAATCCCATCAAGGCTTCGAAACGGTGTTCGAGGAGATAGAGTACGGTATTGGCCGAGACCAGCAGACCGGAAAGAATGCCCAGGGCCAGGGTAAGCAGAAAGTTACCATTGACGTGCCTCCAGGCTGCGCCGATCTGTCCCGTGAAGACCAGCCCGAGGGCGCGCTCATCGACGGAGCGGATGCTGTAGATCAACTCGTCATAGATGCGGGTTATGACCGCAATGGTGCCGCCTGACACACCGGGCACGGAATCGCCCAGCCCCATGGCCACGCCCTTGCAGTAAAGGATTGCCAGGGCAGAGCCGCTACCATCCAATGCCCGAGGTTCTGATGCTGTTCCGGACTCGGAAGACATGTTTTCGGCCGCGTTAGTGTTGCACCTGGCCAAACAGCAGGGGAACGAAGCGCACCATCTCCAGCACGCGCTCTTCGAATTCATTTCCCTGACGCTGAATAAGCTTGAGTTCCTGACTCTCGTCGCCGCCAACGGGGATTACCAGCCGGCCGCCGTCGTTCAGTTGCTGCAACAATTCCTCTGGCACCCGTTGTGGTGCCGCGGTGGTGATGATGGCGTCGAAGGGGCCTCTCTGCTCCCAGCCCAGACTGCCATCATCGTGCTTGAATTCGATGTTGCGTAATCCCAATGTCTTGAGGTTTTTCCTGGCGCGATCCAATAGCGGCTTGATACGCTCGACGGTGAATACCCGGTCTGCCAACTGGGCAATGATCGCCGTCTGGTATCCACAGCCGGTGCCGATTTCCAGGACCCGGTTGACCTTGCCCGACTTGATGATGGCTTCGGTCATGCGGGCTACCACGTAGGGCTGGGAGATGGTCTGGTTATGACCGATTGGCAGTGCCACGTCCTCATAGGCACGGTGTGAGAGTGCCTCATCCAGGAAAATATGGCGCGGCGTGCTGCGCATGACATCCAGCACTTCCATTGAGGTAATTCCCTGATCCATGAGACGACCGAGCAGCCGTTCCCGGGTGCGCTGGGAGGTCATGCCGATACCGCTGAGATTGAGCTTGTTATTCACACTGATCCTGCTTCTCTACTTCTGATAGTTAATCATAGGCTGGCTGTGCTTGCCTACCGCCGGAGTCGCGCCAGGGCTATTCACCGAATACCGATGCCTCGGTGAGCTGGCAGACTTCCCGAAGCAGACTGGTGGCATAGGCGCCACGGGGCAAGGTGAATGCCAGTTCCAGTTCCTGTTCCGTCTGCCAGCCCCAGCGGAGGTCGTCTACCCGGAAGCGCAAGGGACGGCGGTCGGCCTGCAAGCCCCAGCGGCAGAGCGCGGCAACGAGGCTGGCAAATTCCTCCAGCACAACAGTTTCAATATCGGCAGGCTCGCCCCGAGTTGCATATTTATCTTGATCCGATTGCACTCCGGGAAGAATGCCGGTGATATGTATATCCAGCTCATCCAGCCTGCCCTGCAGCTTGTCATCCCAGGCACCCGGGTCTACCACGAAACTCCGCTGGGTCCCTGCCAGGTTTAACACATCGCCTTCCAGGTAGCGGTTCCAATTGCCCATCTGCAGCCGTCGGGACAGCAGGTGATTAAATACCCAGGCACGTGCCGCGGAATAGAGCATGCCGCGCTTTACCCTGCCCTGGGCCACCGAGTCGCTTTCTTCGACCACGTATCGCTGTAATTGCTTGAGGTTGGATAGTTCCCGCCCGAAGCGCTGCTGCCCGAAGTAGTTGGGTACACCGGCCTCCTGCAATCGATGCAGGCGCAGTTCCACCTCTTCCCGGCTGCCGCTGAACCCCCGCAGGACTATGTTGAATGCATTGGCCTTGTGGCTGCCTGTTTTCAGCTTGCGACTGTTGCGATGGCACTGAAGTACCTCCAGGCCTGACTGCTGCAGACCTTCCAGCTCAGCCTCGCGCGCCTGGTCCATAACGACACTGAACCACTGCGTGGTTTCCGCTCGCCGATCCTTCATGCCCGCATAGCCGATGCCACGATCCGGGACCCGCAGTTGTTTCGACAACAGCCTCGCCACCTCCGTGGTTGAGAGATTGGTCTTGCGCAGCTGGATAAAGAGATGTTCCCCGGAACCGCTGGGTGTGAATCCCAGCACCTCGTCCACCCGAAAATCCGCAGGCTCAGCCTTGAGTTGTGCCTGGCCATCAGGCTTCCCCTCCAGGTACGCCAGCGCAGCGGGATCCGTTATTTCAAAAGTCTGTGCCATCGATGTAAAGTGGAATCAGTTACCAGCCATCAGCACGACACAGTGACAGGCCATGCCCTCTTCACGACCGAGGTAACCCATGCGTTCTGTAGTGGTTGCCTTCACGTTGACCCTGTCGGTATCAAGGTGCAGCAGGCTGGCCAGACTGGCCACCATCTGCTGGCGATGAGCGGACAGCCTCGGCACCTGGGCCACGATCGTGACATCCACATTGATTGGCTGAAAGCCCTTCTTGTTGGCCAGTTCCAATACCTCAAGCAACAGGTTTGAACTGTCTGCTCCCGCGTAGGTAGCGTCGTTATCGGGAAAATGGTCGCCGATATCGCCTGCCGCAATGGCACCCAGAATGGCATCGCACACGGCATGCAGCACCAGATCACCGTCTGAGTGTGCGACCAGGCTCCTTTTTTCTTCGAGCCTAAGTCCAGCCAGTACCAGGGGTTTATCTACGTTGTATTCGTCGGCAAATTTATGCACATCGAAGCCATGGCCGATGCGAATTTTATGCGGATCCATCGTGCTCATCCTGTTGCTGCAGAATCATCGCCGCGAGTCGCAGATCCGATTCATGGGTAATCTTGATATTCAAATGGTCACCTTCAACCAACAGCGGATTGTAGCCTGCCATCTCCAGCGCGCTGGCTTCGTCGGTGACAGCCACAGCGTTGACAACAGCCTGCTCCAGCGCCTGCCGTAACAGGCCATAGCGAAACACCTGCGGCGTATAGGCCTGCCAGCAATTCTTCCTGTCCAGGGTCTCCAGAACCACGCCATTACCATCCACCCGCTTCAGGGTGCTCACGACAGGCGCACCCAGCAGACCACCACATTCATGATTCGCGACAGACTGCAGTAATCGTTCCATGTCAGCCACGCGCACACAGGGCCGCACCGCGTCGTGCACAAGAACCCAGTCTTCCGGCGCGGCCCGGGCAGCAATGTGCAGCAAGGCATTGAGGACCGAGTGTTGCCTCTCCTCTCCCCCCGCGATGAATTCGAGTGCGGTACCTGCGACAGCGAGCTGTTGGTGCCAGCGATCGTCCGGATGCACAGGCACCACGATGGCGTCGACCCCGGCCAGGGCGGCGAGTCTCTCCAGGCTGTGCTGGAGAACAGGTTTACCGGATAAGGGTAAATACTGCTTGGGGATGGTCGATCCCAGGCGGAGACCGATGCCAGCGGCTGGCACAATAGCCCAAATAGTCATAGGTCATGGAGAACGCATAGAGCGTGCATAGTGCGCAAGGTGGTGGGCGCCGTGGCGCCCGCTTAATCGATGATCAGGTAGAATGTCTCGTCTTCACCGATCATGCCCAGTTCGGAACGCGCGCGTTCCTCTACGGCTTCCAGGCCATTCTTGAGATCGACGACTTCGATCTCCAGCAGCCTGTTACGTGCTTCGAGGTTTTCATTCTCCGCCCGTTGGGCGGCCAGTTCATCTTCCAGCATATTCAGGGAACGCACACTGTCTTCCCCCAGCCACAGTTGATACTGCAGGGTGAGAAAGATCAGTGTAAGCGTGGAAAACAATATCTTCATGCTGTTCCCTGGCCGGTTCCATCAACTGGTGAAACGCTTGAATTCCATCAAGCCATTGTAAACCGACCTGTCCCCCAATTCTTCTTCTATGCGCAGCAGACGGTTGTACTTGGCCACCCGGTCCGAGCGGCACAATGAACCGGTCTTGATCTGCCCCGCCGCCGTGGCCACGGCCAGGTCAGCGATCGTTGTATCCTCGGTCTCTCCGGAACGATGGGAGATCACCGCGGTGTAGGCCGCATCCTTCGCCATGTTGATGGCCGCCAGGGTCTCTGTCAGCGAGCCGATCTGGTTGAACTTGATCAGGATGGAATTGGCGATCTTCTCGTCGATTCCCCGTTTCAGGATGCTGGTGTTGGTGACGAACAAATCATCGCCAACTAATTGAACTTTATCGCCTATTTGCTCGGATAATTTAGCCCAGCCGACCCAGTCCGACTCGTCCATGCCGTCCTCGATGGAGAGTATGGGGTAGTCCAGGGTGAGCTGCTTCAGGTAGCCGGCAAAGCCTTCCGAGTCGAAACTCTTGTTCTCGCCTTTCAGATTGTACTTGCCGTTCTCGTAGAACTCGGAGGCCGCGCAATCCAGGGCCAGATGGATGTCCTTGCCCGCCGTGAATCCCGCCAGTTCGATGGCCTGCAGTATGGCATCAAGCGCCGCGGCATTGGAGGGCAGATCCGGTGCGAAACCACCCTCGTCACCCACGGCCGTGCTTAGGCCCTGCTTGTTCAGCACCGACTTGAGCGCATGGAAGATCTCGGCCCCGTAACGCAGCGCCTCGGAGAAGCTGGGCGCGCCGGTGGGCTGGATCATGAATTCCTGGATATCCACGTTGTTATCGGCGTGTTCGCCGCCGTTGACGATATTCATCATGGGCACCGGCAGGGAAAACTGGCGATCGCTGCCGTTGAGACGCGCGATATGAGCATACAGCGGCAGGCCGGAGTCGATGGCTGCGGCCTTGGCGGCCGCCAGCGATACGGCCAGGATGGCATTGGCACCGAGCCTGGATTTGTTGTCCGTGCCATCCAGTTCCAGCATGAGGTGATCGAGGCTGTCCTGGTCCAGCACGGATCGTCCCTTGAGGGCATCCTGTATCGGGCCATTGATATTAGCCACCGCCGTCAGCACCCCCTTGCCGCCGTAGCGAGCGGGGTCCTTGTCACGCAGCTCGAGGGCTTCGCGAGAGCCCGTGGAAGCACCGGAGGGGGCACAGGCTGAGCCCATCTTGCCGTTGGCGAGCACCACATCGGCTTCTACCGTGGGATTGCCGCGGGAATCCAGTACTTCCCTACCTCGTATATGGATAATTTCAGACATTTCAGACCTTTATCGACTCTATTTAAATGATTGCTTTAAAATAATTGCGGATGAATTTGCTAGGAGGTGGACAGAACAGGCTGGGATTTAACCAGATCGTCCAGCGCTTTCAACTGGGCCAGGAATGCTTCCAGCACCTCCAGCCGCAGCGCGCAGGGACCATCGCACAATGCCCTGTCCGGATCGGGGTGGGCCTCCAGGAACAAGCCGGCGATACCCTGGGACATGCCTGCCTTGGCCAACTCGGTTACCTGTTCGCGCCTGCCACCGGCACTGTCACTGCGACCGCCGGGTCGCTGCAGGGAGTGGGTGACATCAAATAACACCGGGTAGCCGAACTGCTTGAGGATGCCAAATCCCAGCATGTCCACCACCAGGTTGTTATAGCCGAAGCTGCTGCCCCGTTCGCACAGCATCAACCTGGCGTTGCCGGCCTGCTCAAACTTGTTGAGTATGTGCCCCATCTCCTGGGGCGCCAGAAACTGGGCCTTCTTGATATTGATGGCCGCGCCCGTTGCTGCCATCGCCGCCACCAGGTCTGTCTGCCGGGACAGGAAGGCAGGTAACTGGATGACATCGACCACCTCGGCGACCAGCGCTGCCTGGGCAGGCTCATGGACATCGGTGATCAGCGGCAGCTCCAACTGTTGCTTGACGTCCTGGAACCAGCGCAGGCCCTCTTCCAAACCCGGCCCCCGATAGGAATCCAGGGAAGAACGGTTGGCCTTGTCGAAGGATGCCTTGAACACCAGCGGAATATCGAGCCTGACGCAGACCGCCTTGTAGTGCTCTGCCACGGCCAGGGTCTGGTCCCTGCTCTCCAGGACATTGATGCCGCCGAACAGGGTGAATGGCCGATCATTGGCCACCGTCAATTCGGCTATAGAGACTGACTTGAAGTTCATTGGGTGTCTGGCCTGGCCCAGGGCTCAGGCCTGGGCCGCCTTTGCTGTGACTGGTGAGGCAACTGCCTCCGCGCCAGCCTCGGATGAGGAATGCTGCTGATTGTACTCTATTGCCGCCTTGATGAACCCAGTGAACAGGCCATGGCCAGCCCGGGGTGTGGAGGTGAATTCCGGATGGAACTGGCAGCCCACGAACCACGGATGATCGGGTACCTCGATCACTTCTACCAGCATGCCATCTTCTGACTTGCCGACGATCTTTAGACCCGCGTCGGTGAGGCGCTCGAGATAGTCGTTGTTGAATTCGTAACGATGCCGGTGGCGCTCGATGATCTCTTCCTTGCCATAGCAGGCATAGGTTGTGGAGTCCTTGCTCAGGATGCACTTCTGGCCGCCCAGGCGCATGGTGCCGCCGAGATCGGAATTCTCATCCCGCACCTCGGTGTCACCACTGGCTGTGGTCCACTCGCTGATCAGTGCAATGACAGGATGGTTTGCATTGCGGTCAAATTCGGAACTGTTGGCGCCTTCGAGACCGGCCACGTTGCGCGCATAGTCCACCACCGCCGCCTGCAGGCCGAGACAGATACCCAGGAAGGGAATCCTGTTTTCGCGGGCATATTGGGTGGCGAGTATCTTGCCCTCGAAACCGCGCTCACCGAAGCCTCCCGGCACCAGTATGGCGTCATGCCCCACCAGCATTTCCACACCCTGCTCCATCACGTCCTGGGAATCCAGGTAGGTGATCTTCACTTTGGTGCGGGTATGGATGCCTGCGTGGATGATTGCCTCATTCAGCGACTTGTAGGCATCGAGCAGGTCCATGTATTTGCCCACCATGGCCAGCCTGATTTCCCGTTCCGGATTCAGCTGGGAATCCACTACCCTGTCCCATTCGGAAAAATCTGCCTTGGGCACATCGAGGTGGAACTTGCGCACCACGATCTCATCGAGACCGGCTGCACCGAGTATCGATGGAATGCGATAGATGGAGTCGGTGTCCGGCAATGAAATCACCGCCGCCGATTCGACGTTGGTAAACAGGGCAATCTTCTCCCGGGACGATTCGTCGATCTCCTGTTCCGAGCGACAAACCAGGATGTCCGGCTGGATACCGATGGAGCGCAGTTCCTTCACCGAGTGCTGTGTGGGCTTGGTCTTGATCTCGCCCGCCGTGCTGATATACGGCACCAGGGTCAAATGCAGGAACAGGGCGCGGTCCGAACCCAGTTCGACGCGCAATTGCCTGACCGCCTCCAGGAACGGCTGGGATTCGATGTCACCCACCGTGCCACCTATCTCAACCAGGGCGACGTCCACGTCGCCAGCACCTTCCAGAACCCGGCGCTTGATCTCATCGGTGATATGGGGAATCACCTGAATGGTGGCACCCAGATAGTCACCACGCCGCTCACGCTTCAGTACTTCCTCGTACACGCGGCCGGTGGTGAAATTATTCTTCTGGGTCATGGTGGTTCGACTGAACCGCTCGTAATGTCCCAGGTCGAGGTCTGTCTCTGCTCCGTCTTCCGTCACGAATACCTCACCATGCTGAAACGGGCTCATGGTGCCGGGATCAACATTGATATAGGGATCGAGTTTGAGAAGAGTGACTCTGAGGCCGCGAGCCTCGAGAATTGCTGACAGAGACGCCGAGGTAATGCCTTTTCCCAACGAGGAAACTACACCACCGGTGATAAAGATATAACGCGTCATTGAGGCCCCATCTACTTGCCGCGAGCCATGCGGGATATGGCTCTCACAGATGGAAGTACAGGCTACCAGAACAGCGCCACAAGCTCAATCAGGAATCGCAAAAGTCGGGTCTGCGTCGAGTCAGTTGCGGACTCTCCCAATGCACGACCAGGGCGGGTTCTCCTGCTGGCGCCAGCGCTTCCTCGGCGATGCCGATGCCGGGCACGCAAACCAGTGTTTCCTGCTGGTACAGCAGTGGCACCCTGTCCCGCAACCACGGGGGAATGCCCATTTCCTGAAACAGGCTCTTCAGGGATTTCCGGGGGCGATCGGCAAGCTTCAACTGTTCACCCCCGCTGCGGTAACGAATGCGCAGTGATCCGAGCCCCTGCCTGAGCCCCCCTGCACCACTGTAGCTGATCTGCAGACGGCCATTTTCTGGCAGGTCCATGCTCTGGCCATCGACAGGGGCGAGCAATTCGCCCGGTAACGATGTGGGCGTCGATTTGCCCTCCAACAGGTACAGCTCATCATCGAACACCCGTAGTCGACAGTCCTGTATAGCGAGAGCACCTTCACTGTGGGCCTTGTCGACCAGGTCCCGCTGCAGGCTCAGCAAAAAGTCCCAGCCGGGCTCTTCGAGACCGAGGCTGGCAAACCAGTAGCGCAGCAGATTTTTTTGTCGGGCCTCAGCAAGCTGGCGAAGCTCGGAGAGATTCAGGCTACCCCTGGGCGTCTCCAACCGTGCCAGGTCCGCCACCGCCAGTTCCTGGGACAGGCTGGAAGCGTCAGACAGCAACGCCAGGCTCTTGCTCCAGCTACTGCGATACCCGGGCCAGCGAGCCTCGATTAGTGGTAATACGGTGTGACGCAGGTAGTTGCGGTCATGGCGCTGATCCCGATTGCTGGCATCCTCCTGCCAGCCCAGCCCGGCCCGAAGGGCGTAGTCGAGTAGCTGCGACCTTGGCACCTCCAGCAAGGGTCTGAACAGGCAGGCGCTGGACTCTCCGCCCAGTGTCCGCTGCCGGGGAATGGCGGCCAGCCCGGCGGGCCCGGCGCCGCGCATCAGCCGCAACAGGAATGTCTCCATCTGATCATCAAGATGATGAGCCTGCAGCAACAGGGTATCCGGGCCGGTTCGCTCGCGGAAAACCCGGTAACGCGCCTCGCGCGCCGCATTTTCCTGTGATCCTTCAGAGCGGACGGTGACACTCTCACAATGCAGAGGGACGCCCCATTCGCTGCAAATCGCTTCACAATGTGCCTGCCATTGTGCGGCACCGGCTTGCAGACCGTGATTGATATGCAGGGCGGACAGTGGCTTGCCCAGACTACCCTGCTGTTGCAATTGCACCAGGGCATACAGCAGGACAGAGGAATCAAGCCCTCCGCTCAGGGCCACCCTGTAGTCACGAGATGGAGGCGCCTGTTGCAGGCTATGCAGAAGTTGCGTGGGACTGAAGTCCATGGAAACGGCGCTCCTGGAGAGCAGTGAGCGAATCGACAGGTTTGCTGCGGTGCCACGCGCTACTGGCTGTTGATACCGTAGCTCATCAGGCGTTGGTAACGGCGATCTACCAATTCATCGATATCCATGCCCTGCAGTTTATCGAGTTGCGCTATCAAGGCCTTCTTGATATTCGCAGAAGTTGCCGCCACGTCGCGATGGGCGCCACCCAGGGGCTCAGGGATAGTCTGATCGACGATTCCCAGTTCCTGCAGTCGGGCAGAGGTTACACCCATGGCCTCAGCGGCCGCAGCGGCATGCTCAGCAGACTTCCACAGGATAGTCGCGCAGCCTTCGGGTGTGATGACGGTATAGGTAGAGTACTGCAGCATATTCAGCTGGTCGGCTACGCCTATGGCGATAGCGCCACCGGAGTTCGCCTCACCCGTTACCGTGGCAATGAGAGGCGTCCTGACCCGGGACATCATGGCCATATTTTCCGCGATGGCCTCATTGATACCCCGCTCCTCCGAATCCATTCCTGGATAGGCGCCAGGTGTATCTATAAAACTTAGCACAGGCAGGCGGTATTGTTCGGCAAGCCTCACCAGTCGGCGAGCCTTACGATAACCCTCCGGTCTTGGCATGCCGAAGTTGTGTCGTACCTTCTCCTTGGTGCCACGGCCCTTCTGATGCCCAATCACCATGACTGCCCGGCCATCCAGCTTCGCCAGCCCGCCTATGATGGCCAGGTCATCGGCAAACAAACGATCGCCATGAAGCTCATCAAAATCTGTAAAGATGTGCTGGATATAGTCCAGCGTATAGGGTCGCAGCGGATGGCGTGCAACCTGGGATATCTGCCAGGAGCTGAGGTTGGAATAGATCTTTTCGGTGAGCTTGGTGCTCTTGACCTGCAGATTCTGAATTTCTTCAGTAATATTCAGCTCGTTGTCGGTACCCACCAGCCTCAGTTCCCTGATCTTCTCCTCAAGCTCAGCGATGGGTTGTTCAAAGTCGAGATAATTGGGATCCATGTTATGTCCGCTTACTACTAATCCATTTACCTTGCCTGGTTTCCAGACAAGGTCTGCCGGTAAGTGCCCGGGGCATTCTACTGCAGGGTAATTGCCTGCCTGTAATCGAGCTCCACCCGATCCTTGCCGAACGTCAACCGCAGTCTCTGTATTAATTCATCAGTTGGCGCTACACACCAGTCCTGACCAAGCATTATACACCCTCTTGAATCGGCACGTTCATAGTTAACGACCACCTGACAGCCCTGTCCCGCATCCTGCTCCTGTCCCCCCAGACCTGGAGCATGCGAATTTACTGGCTTGCCACCGGTGCCAGTCGCCTCCATGGGCACTGGCATCGCCGTCTTCCGGTAGGGTTCCAGAATCCTGGCAAGGTGTTCGCAGAAGCTGGGCGGCAATCCCTCCGCCTCAATCTTCACAGCAAGTCGGTGGGCGAAGCGATGCCGCGCCTCGCCCAGGGTCATGATCTGCTTCGCACGCCCCCGCATGCCTCCCGTGTAATCATCGACACTCACCGTGCACTCGGCGATAAGGATCGCATCCTTCTGCAGTAGCTCACGGTATTTTTCATACTCCTTGGCAAACAGGGACAGTTCGAAGCGCGCACTGCGATCATCGAGAGTGGCGAAGGCTATGGTGTCTCCCGCCTTGCTCTTCATGGTGCGGAATCCGTGTAGCAAGCCTGCTACCAGCTGCGTACCACGCTCGGGACGGAGCTCCGCCAATCGATTCTTGGTGATCTTTGCCAGTTCCGGCAGGAATTCTTCAATCGGGTGGCCCGAGAGATAGAGACCCAGAGTCTCCTTCTCAGCCAACAGCCGTTGTTGTTCACTCCAGTTCTGAATCTGCGTTCCGCTGGACTGGTGTTCGGTCGCGGGCTCCGCGGGCGCGATCTCACCAAACAGGTCGTCCACGCCGCTGGCCTGATTGCGCAGACTCTGTTCTGCTGCCTGCATGGTGTCGGCGAGCATGGCGCTGAGTACCGCGCGGGAATGATCGGGGTCGCCCTCAACCAGCTTGTCGAGCGCACCAGACTTGATTAGCGCCTCCATGGTGCGCTTGTTAACCGTCTGGGAGTCGACACGCTGGCAGAGATCGAGAAGGCTCTGAAATGGACCGTCGGCCCGAGCTGCCAACAGTTTCTCCACCGGCCCTTCTCCCAGCCCCTTGATAGCTCCGAGGCCGTAGACGATTTCACCGGCCTCGTTGACTGTGAAGCTGTATTGACCAACGTTGACATCCGGCGCCACGATCTTCAGCCCCATGGACATACATTCGTCGATCAAGGTTACGATCTTGTCGGTGTTCTGCATATCCGCAGTCAGCACCGCGGCCATGAAGAACGCGGGGTAATGGGCCTTCAGCCAGCCTGTCTGGTAGGACACCAGCGCGTAGGCGGCGGAGTGGGACTTGTTGAATCCGTAGCCGGCAAACTTCTCCATCAGGTCGAAGATGGACCCCGCGAGCACAGGATCGACCTCACGCTTCTTCGCCCCTTCCATGAAGATCGCGCGCTGTTTCTCCATCTCTTCGGGCTTCTTCTTGCCCATGGCGCGCCGCAAAATGTCTGCATCACCCAGGGAATATTCCGCCAACACCTGGGCGATCTGCATCACCTGTTCCTGGTACAGGATTACTCCGTAGGTATTGGACAGCACTGGTTCCAGGTCCGGGTGCGGGTACTCAACCTGGGTCCTGCCATGTTTACGATCGATGAAGTCGTCCACCATGCCTGACTGCAGGGGACCAGGGCGGAATAGCGCCACCAGGGCGATGATATCTTCGAAGCAATTCGGTGCCAGGCGCTTGATCAGTTCTTTCATGCCCCGACTTTCCAACTGGAAGACGGCCGTGGTTTCAGCCCCCTGCATCAGCTTGTAAACAGCCGGGTCATCCAATGGCAGAGCGTTAATATCGACTGGGTCGCTACCCGCGGGTAGCTGGGCATTGATCATCTTAACCGCCCAATCGATGATGGTGAGGGTACGCAGTCCGAGGAAGTCGAATTTCACCAGGCCAGCAGTCTCGACATCGTTCTTGTCGAACTGGGTGACCAGGCCATCGCCGCTGGGTTCACAGAACAGTGGCGTGAAATCGGTGAGCCGTGTGGGTGCGATGACCACGCCACCCGCGTGCTTCCCTACATTGCGTGTTATGCCTTCAAGCTTGTACGCCATCTCCATGATTTCCTGGGCGTCCTCGTCGGAATCGACGAATGCACCCAGTTCCGGTTCGTCCTCGAAGGCCTTCTTCAGGGTTATACCGGGTTCGAAAGGAATCAGCTTGGAGAGTTTGTCTGCCAGCGCATAGGGCTTGCCCTGTACTCGCGCCACGTCGCGCACCACAGCCTTGGCAGCCATAGTGCCGAAGGTGATGATCTGGGCCACCGCTTCCTTGCCATAGAGTTCAGCCACGTGCTGAATGACCCTGTCCCGGCCCTCCATGCAGAAATCCACATCGAAGTCGGGCATGGAGACACGCTCTGGGTTGAGGAATCGCTCGAACAGGAGATCGTACTTCAGCGGGTCCAGATCGGTAATTCGCAGTACATACGCCACCAGTGAACCCGCACCCGAACCGCGGCCCGGGCCCACCGGGATATCGTTGGACTTGGCCCACTGGATAAATTCCATCACGATCAGGAAGTAACCGGGGAAACCCATCTGGTTGATGATGCCCAGTTCCATCTGCAGCCGGTCATCGTACTGCTTGCGTTTTTCCGCACCGGGACCTGCCTCGCCGAACCGCTCCTGCAACCGTTCCTCAAGGCCTTCCCTGCTCAGGGTCTCCAGATAGCCTTCCAGGGTAGTGCCTTCTGGAACAGGATAATTGGGCAGGCTGGGCTGATAGAGATCCAGGCTTAGATTACAACGCTTGGCGATTTCCGCCGTATTGAGAATGGCTTCCGGGATATCCTCAAACAGCTCCCGCATTTCGGGGTCGCTCTTCAGATACTGCTGATCCGTGTAATTACGCGGTCGCCGCGGATCATCGAGGGTGCGACGGTCGTTGATGCAGACACGCACCTCGTGCGCCTCGAAGTCGTCTGCACTCAGGAAACGCACATCGTTGGTGGCCACCACGGGGCAGTTGTTGCGCACGGCCAAATCGACCGCGGCAGCAATATAGGCTTCTTCATCGTCACGCCCTACCCTCTGCAGTTCAAGGTAGAAACTGTCGGGGAATATCTGCATCCAGTCCTGCAACAGGCGGTCGGCTCGCGTCACCTCGGCGGACAGCAACGCCGATGCAATATTGCTCTTCAGCGCACCGGACAAGGCGATCAATCCTTCACTGTACCTGGCCAGGGCCTCCATGGTGACCACGGGCTCTGTAGTACCGGCGGCTTCGGTGTATAACTCGGAAATCAGTCGGGTGATATTGAGATAGCCTGTGTGATTCCTGACCAGCAACACGATGTTGCTGGCCGCACCTTCACTGTCTACCACCACCAGGTCACAACCACAGATTGGCTTCAGGCCTACCCGGATCGCGGTTGAATAAAACTTGATCAGGCCGAACAGGTTCGCCAGGTCAGTCAGGGCGACTGCTGGCATCTTCAGATCATTGAGTCGGTTTATGAGGGGGCCGATAGTCAGTAAACCATCGTTGATGGAAAACTCTGTGTGTAGTCTGAGGTGGGTGAACGGAATGGTGGTGGCTGACTCTGGCATGCAAGCAATCGGACCGCTTATCGGTAAAGCAACAATATACTCTTTTTCCCCGTGAATGTTTACTTCAACACATCGGCAACAGGCGCGTAGCTGCGCCGATGCACAGGACAGGGGCCGAGTTTTCTCAAGGCATCCAGGTGAAGTGATGTCGGATACCCCTTGTGCTGGGCGAAGCCATAGCCGGGGTATACGGAATCCAGTGCCAGCATCTCCCGGTCGCGGGTAACTTTTGCCAGAATAGACGCGGCAGCGATGGCAGGTACCAGGCTATCTCCCTTCACCACCGCGCGCGATGGATAAGGCCAGCGGGGGCAGCGGTTGCCGTCGACGAAGACAAAGGCTGGTGGACTGCCGAGCGCATCGACCGCCCGGTGCATGGCCAGCAGGCTCGCTTGCAGGATGTTGATACGATCGATTTCCTCGACGCTGGCGCGGGCGACGGCTGCCGCACTGGCCTTGTGCAGTATCTCATCGAACAACTGATCCCGGCGCCGGGCTGTCAACTTCTTGGAATCGCGCAAGCCCGCTACCGGGTTTTCTGGATCCAGAATTACCGCCGCGGCAACCACATCACCAGCCAATGGCCCTCTTCCCACTTCATCGGTACCGGCGGCCAGTTCCCAGACAGAAGCGAACTCCTCCTGCAGGGATAGCGATGATTCCATCACGGTGATACCTGCCCTCGCGCACGCTGGCGAGCCAGCAAGTCGACGATAGCCTGGGCCGCGGTTGCCGATGCGTTCTTGCGCAAGGCGTGGTGCAGGCTCTCAAACTCGGCGAGCATGCTTTCCCTGGCCATCGGCTTATTGAAGAATCCAACGATCTCATCGCGCAGCGCGGCTACCGTCACATCGCCCTGAATGTATTCCGGCACTAACTCTCTACCCGCCAGCAGGTTCGGCAGGGCAATATGCCTGACCTTCACCATGCGCGATGCGATGGCATAGGTGAGCCCCGCCAGCCTGTAGCAGACCACCATGGGACGCCTGAGCAGCATCGCCTCCAGGCTTGCGGTGCCGCTGGCCATCACTACCAGATTCGCCGCGCTCATCGCCCGCCTGGAATCATCGAGCAGGATGAACTGGTCGCTCCCCAGGGTACCGATCGATCTCAGCAATTCAGTAATACGGAGCCGGGTGGCTGCGCCGCTGCAGGGAATCAGGAATTTCAGGCCGGGCAACTGCGCCAGGGATTCCATCGCCGCACTGAAGAACACGGGACCCAACCTGTCGATCTCGCTGATTCGGCTGCCCGGCATCAGGGTCACTACTGGCGCGTCCTTATCCAGGCCCAATAACTCCCTGTTCTGAACCCGTTCGTCTTCGAATCCGATCTGGTCTGCCAGAGGATGGCCGACGCACTGGACCGCGATCTCGTGCTGCTTGTAGATAGCCGTCTCGAAGGGGAACAGGGTCAGCATCAAATCCACAGCCTGCTTGATCTTGTGAATCCGCTTCTCCCTGTAAGCCCACACACTGGGGCTTACATAGTGAACCGTGGTGAGCTGATTCTGCTTGAGCACCTTCTCCATGCGCAGATTGAAATCGGGGGAGTCGATCGCGATAACGGCGAGGGGCCGCTGGTCCAGGAAGTACTGCTCGAGCCGGTGCTTGATGCGGAATAATTCAGGAAGACGGCCCACGGGCTCGACGAAGCCCATGACAGAGAGCCTCTCCATCGGTGCCAGGGAGACACAGCCCTCGGCCTCCATATCCGGACCACCGATGCCCACGAATTCTGCCCCTGGGTAGTGAGCCTTCAGCGCCTTGATAAGACCAGCCCCCAGAATGTCACCGGACCTTTCGCCGGCCACGATTCCGAAAAGCACCCGCTCGGTCATGGCAGCCACCTTCCAGGGGAATGCTCTTGGGGAGCGGGCATAGGGCTGGCTACCGGGTTATTCCTTTCTTGGAAGATTCCAGTGACTTGACCAGGACATGCAGTACGTCCTGATTCTCACTCATCACGCGCAATTGATCGATGGCTTCCTGCAGACTGTAGTTACGCTTGTAGATGACCTTAAAGGCCTCACGCAGATCTGCAATGGCTTCCTTGTCGAAGCCACGGCGCTCGAGCCCAATGGTATTGATGCTGCGCACCGTTGCCGGCCTGCCGCTTACGATCATGTAGGCAGGCACATCGCTATTGATATGGGTCATCCCCCCCACGTAGGCATGAGCCCCTACGGAGAGAAACTGGTTCACACCCGCATAACCGCCGAGGAACACCCAGTCGTCCACCTCGACGTGCCCACACAGGCCCACGTTGTTGGCGAAGATGACGTTGTTACCCACTATGCAGTCGTGCGCAACGTGGGCATAAGCCATCATCAGGTTGTCGGAACCAATCCGGGTGATGCCGCCACCCACACCGGTACCACGGTGCAGTGTGACGCCTTCACGGAAAACATTGTTGTCACCGATCTCCAGCCAGGTCTCTTCACCTTCGTATTTCTTATCCGCAGGCTCTTCACCTACCGAGCTGAACTGATAGAAATGATTGTTTTCACCGATGCGCGTGTTACTGCGAATGACAACATGGGACTCGATGATCGTTCCACTGCCGATTTCCACGTTCGGCCCTATACTGCACCAGGGGCCTATGGTGACGCCTTCGTGTATCTTCGCACTGGGATGAATGCGAGTATCCGGATCGATCAGATCAGTCGACATCGACTTTTCGCTCCGCGCAGAGAATATTCATGGTACCTACCAATTCATCACCCACCGAGGCCCTGGCCGAGAAACGGTAAACACCGCGGCGATTGGTAATCACGCTAGCCTCGAGCCGAAGTTGGTCCCCTGGCACTACTGGCCTGCGCAGGCGAACATCATCGGCACCAACGAAGTAGTAGAGATAGCCGTCTGCCGGCTTCTTTTCCTGGCTCTTGAAGCCAAGCACACCTGCAGCCTGGGCCAGGGCTTCGATAATCAACACCCCGGGCATGATGGGCTGGTTCGGAAAATGCCCCTGGAAAAACGGTTCATTCACCGTAACATTCTTGTAGGCAACGATGGATTTGCCCAACTCGAGCTCAACAACCCGATCCACCAGCAGAAAGGGATAGCGCTGCGGCAGGTATTCCTTGATTTCTTCAACGTCCAATAACATGGCTCTTCTCAAACTCTGTCTGTTCTAATCTGTAAGTTCTTTTGGTTTTGCTAATTTAATCGCCTAGGAGTTTTTATCGGTTAAGAGCTCCAATTCCTTTACCCGGCGTGCAATGCTGTCCAACTGCTGAAACCGCACAATCGCCCTCTTCCAGTCCGCGGTTTTCATCTGGCCGGTACCGGAGGAGTAAGTGCCTGCCTCAGTGATGGATCTGCTCACGAGGGACATCGCACTCACCTGGACGCCATCGGCAATTGTCAGATGCCCGACCATGCCGCTGGCGCCGCCGAGCACGCAATATTTTCCGATCGTGGCGCTGCCTGCGATGGCCGTGCAACCACAAATGACGGTGTGATCACCAATCTGCGTGTTGTGCCCAATCTGTACCTGGTTGTCGATCTTTACGCCGTGACCGATGGTCGTATTTTCGATAGCTCCCCTGTCGATAGTGCTTCCGGCACCGATTTCCACATTGTCTCCGATATCAACACCACCTAACTGGTGGATCTTGATCGACTTCTCACCGTCGAAGGCGAAGCCGAATCCATCGGCGCCAATCACCGTTCCGCTGTGGATGATAACATTTTCCCCTAGGCTCACGCCGTGATACAGGGTCACACCACTGTGCAGGCGGCAGTTCGCCCCCAGCCGGCTTTCCGCCCCGATAAAACAGCCAGCCCCGATTCGCACACCCTCTCCCAGACTCACTCCACTCTCGACCACCACATGGGGAGCGATGGACGCACTGGCTGGAATAACCACGTCATCGGCGATCACCGCCGATGGGTGCACTCCGGCTGCATTGGCAGGCTCAGGCAGAAACAGCGCCGTCGCCTGGGCAAAGCTCACGTAGGGATTGCCGGAGATCAAAGCGTTTCCCGGGCACTTGTCGAGGAAATCCCGGGTCAACAGAACAGCCCCGGCCCTGGTCGTGCCGAGTTGATCGATATAGGATTTATTGCTCAGGAAACTGAGTTGGGTTGGACCGGCACCCGTCAGGGTGCCAAGTCCGGTTATTTCGCACTCACCGTCGCCCCACAATTCCAGGGCGAGAAATTCAGCAATTTCTTTAAGTAAGTAGCGCTTTTTCTGTGTCACGTGACCCTTACCAGGGCTTGCTGCGCAGGCCTAGTTTCCGCCTTCGGCCGACTGGGCGTTCTCGTTCAGCTTCGCTGTGACGCGAGCGGTAATATCCAGAACCGGAGCAAAATAAGGGGCGCTGTCCGCGTTCAGGATGAGATCAAAACCTCCTTCCGCAACCACATCTGTGACTGCCGCTGCCAGCTGGGATTGCATGGAGGCGAGGAATTCCTGATTCTTCTGCTGCAGCGCCTGCTGTACACGCTCCTGAATGAGTTGCAGTTGCACTTGCAGATCTTGCGCATTGGAATTCATACGGCGAATTTCTTCCTGAGTCATCACCGCTTCATTCTGCTGATAGCGTTGCTGCAGTTCCTGCAGTTGCGTGGTGAGTTCTGCCGCACGGGTCTCATCGTCGGCAAATTCCAACTCGAGCTCTTCCTGTACTACCCTGGCCGCATCAGAATTAAACAGCGCCTGCAGAGGATTGAGCACTCCAATCTTCGTATCCTGGGCCATTGCCGATTGCGCAAGCAATGCGACACACAGGAAAGCCATAATTCTATTAAGTGATTTCACTCTAATTCTCCAACTAAAAATAGTAGTCCTGGCACTATGTTTGTGCGTTTCTGCCCTAATCTCTCGCGCCTCATCCCTCGCTCGATAGCGCTTCGCTACGAGCCTGCACGAGGCGATCTAACTGGCATCCATAGAGCGTGCCGAGACGTTCCCAACCAGTAATACAATCAAATATCCCGGGGCTTACAACTGGATCAGGCTCGCCTGTGGCAAACAGAGCCACCCAATCAGAAGCCGGTTCCAACTGTAAAATCGAATGTCTTGGTATCGTCCCCTTCTTTACCAAATGGCGCTGCCAGATACATGGTCAGCGGACCGAATGGCGACAGGTACGTTACCGCGAAGCCTGCTGAATACCTGATCTCCCCAATGTCGAAATTCGAACAGTTCTTAAGCAATCGTTGCCGTTCGGTGCAATAAGAAGAGAACACGTTGCCCGCATCGATGAAGAACGATGACCTGACCTGGTTCTGGTTCGGCACGAACGGCAGAGGGAAGATCAATTCCAGCGTTGCCGTGGTCAATATGTTACCACCGAAACTGTCAAAATCCCTATCCAGGAAGAAATTTTGTACCGCCAGGGCCACATCGGGATTGCCATCGGCGTCCAGTACCGGATTGCCATCGGCATCCAGCAAATCCGTGGTCTGGTAGCCAAATTCATTGCTAAAACGGGCATTGCCGTTCTCATCCCGGATAATCTCGCCGTTGTCGTCGCGCAACAGGCTGATCGGGCCTTCGGTCAGGTAGCGAGCACCCGCCGTGCTCTCCGGTCCGAGGCTGTTTTCCTCGAAGCCACGCACCCTTCCCCCGCCAGAAATCAGTCCACCGGCAAAGAAGTGGTTGAAGAAAGGCAGCTCGTCGGAATCACCGTAACCTATGCCGTAGCCGAGATTCGTAGACAGTCCTACCACCCAGCTACGATCAGTGGTGAGCGGCCAGTAGATCTGGTTGGTATAAGTGAGACGGGCGTATTGCAGGTCGGAACCGGGCATGGTCACTTCCAGACCGATCTGGTGGAAGGCACCATCATTCGCCAGCTGTCCCCGATTCAAGGTATTGCGGAACCAGTTCCCGGTGAGCGTGAAATTATCGAAAGTATCACCAAACTTATTGACGAAACCTGGCTCTGGGTTCATCTGTAATTGGTCTGGCCGCAGGTCTGCTACATTACCCAGCACCGCATCCCGCACCGTACCCTCGAAGGGATTGGCATTCGCCGGCTCAATCACATAGCGGTCGAGGCCGTTGATCAAGGTCGGACTGGAGATGATTTCCTGAACAGATCCCAGCCCGGTTCCCAGTTCGGTATGGCTATAGCCCAGGTCGAAACCAAGCACCTGCACTTCGCTCAAGGGATAACTGAAGCTGACCGAGCCACCGAAAGAGGACGTGTTGAAACTGGACACGTTAAAGGGTGAATCTATTTTCTGTGCGAAAAGATTGAAACCCCGGCTCACACCATCAGGCGTGTAGTAGGGATCGGTAAAGCGCAGATTAAGGCCTTCCTGGAATCGACTCTTATTAACACCGAAGCCGATAGCCCTGCCTGTGCCAAGGAAGTTCTGAGCCTGAATACTGGAGCTTATGAAGAAGTTGCCGCCCCCACCGGTTCCCACCTGAAAACTGAGCGCTCCGAAGTTTTGCTCCACAACATCGTAATTAACATCGATCTGGTCTTCTGTGCCAGGCACTTCTTCTGTCTCTACCTCTACGGTTTCGAAGTAACCTAGCCGTTCCAGTCGAACCTTGGATTGTTCAATTTGCAGGCTGGAAGCAGGCGCACTTTCCAGTTGTCGCATTTCCCTCCGCAGCACATCATCCGCGGTAGACACGTTGCCGGAGAAATTGATTCGGTTCACATAAGTACGATTTCCAGGCTCGACGAAGAAGGTCACTTCTACGGTTTGGTCTTCCTCATTTACCTGCGGGACTCCTGTCGCCTCTGCGAAGGCATAGCCAAGATTACCAAGGAACTGCACCATGATCTCTTCGGTGCCAGTAACCAGGCTCTGGGAGTAGATTTGACCGGGACTTACAAAAATGGCCGCCCGCAGCAGGTTCTCTGCATCAACCAGGTCTCCGGCGAGATCTACACCACTCACGGTGTATTGATCACCCTCAGTAATATTGATTGTGATATAAACTTCTTTTCTGTCAGGAGTAATTGAGATCGGTGTGGAATCGATACTAAATTCAACATAGCCATTATCCAGGTAAAATGACTCCAGACGCTCCAGGTCACCGGAGAACTGCTCTCGCGAATATCGGTCCTTGCGACTCAATAGCAGATACCAGGGCTTGGTGCCCAACTCCAGCAAACCGAGGAGATCTTCATCCTCAAAGGATTCATTACCCACGATATTGATATGACGAATGCGGGATTCCTCGCCTTCATTGATGTCGAGCTTGATAGCCACCCGATTGCGCGGAAGTTCTTCAACGCTGATATCTACTGCAGCACCATAACGCCCGCGGGAGGAATAGACTTCCTGGATGCCCTGCTGGATCGCTTCCAGTGCCGCACGAGTGAAGATTTGCCCTTCGGCGATGTCAGCCGTCGCCATATTGTCGAGGATATCTTCGGTCTCCAGTACGCTGTTACCTTCGATGGTAATCTCGGCGACGGAAGGCCGTTCCAACACGGTGATCACGAGGATATTGCCCTCGCGAGCTACTTCGATCTCTTCGAAATATTCGGACGCAACCAGGGCGCGGATGATTTCTGCTGGCGTACCCGGGCCCACCTCGTCCCCGATTCCCACGGGAAGCAGGTTATAAATAATGCCGGGTGAGATACGCTGATAGCCATCGACAATGATATCGGCGATCGTAAAATCCTGGGCTCTCAGGGTAGAAGGTAGCCCGAGCGCAACCAGCAATACAAAAGCTAGTTTTCTCAATAACACAACAAATTCACTCGATGATGCTGACTCGATGGCGGGCTGTTATACGTTTTAGAGTTAAAGCAGGCGGCTGACGTCGTTGTAGACGGCTAACACCATAATGCCTGATATCAGGAGCAGACCAAGCTGCATACCCCAGGCCTGTATCCTCTCCGGAACCGGTCTTCGGGTAATTCCCTCGATCATGTAGTAGAGAAGATGTCCTCCGTCCAATACAGGAATCGGCAACAAATTCAAAACCCCTAGCGAAATACTTAACAATGCCAAAAATCCCAGATAGACATTGAGGCCGTACGTCGCCGTTTCCCCTGCTACCTGCGCTATTGTGATCGGCCCGTTTATGTTCTTAACCGAGATCAGGCCTACCACCATTTTCTTGACGGAATCCAGTACAAAGACCGACTTGTTCCAGGTCTCTTGCAGGGCAGGCTGAATTGCGGTCAACACTGTGTAGTGAATCTCACGCTGGTGCTCTGCCGGCACTATTTCCGCGAGCATGACATTCTGTACCGCGGCACCAATGCTGCCGATGACCGTGCCATCTTCCAGCTGCACTGCATCCGGTATTATTCTCAGATCGGTTTCCAATCCACCCCGTTGGACTCTGACATCGAGCGAGAGTTCCGGCGCAGCCCTAATTACCTCTACCCAGTGATTCCAGCCCCGGATGCGCTCACCGTTTACCGTCAACACACGATCGCCCGCCTGCAGTCCCGCTGATTCGGCAGCACCTCCCTCGATGATGCCGCCTATACGTGCCGGAATCTCGAATTGTACGATTCCCAGATCAGCAACCGGATTGGGTTCGGTAGCGCCGCCCAGCCAGTTCTGCACGGGGATTGCCACATCCTGAATACGATTGGAATCGTGCGGGTTGATGCTCAGCACGAGATCACCAGTTTCTCCGAGACGGCCCAGCATCTGCAGGGTAACCTGCTGCCAGATAATGGTTTCTTCACCATCAACGGCGACAATCTCATCACCCTCCTCGAGTCCCGCCCGGGCTGCGAGCGAATCATCGACCACCCCGTTGATAACGGGCGCTATGCCGCTCACTCCGTAGGAGATGTTGATAACCCAGTAGACCAGGATTGCCAACAGGAAGTTGGCAAAAGGGCCGGCCGCCACAATCGCCATACGCTGCCACAGTGGCTTATAGGCGAAGGACTGGTGACGCAGGCTGTCTGGCACATCGCCCACATCCGGCACAGAGGTGTCTTCCTGTCCCAGCATCTTGACGTAGCCACCCAGAGGGATCGGGGCGATGACGTACTCAACACCGTCTTTACCTACCCAGGTCTTGGCCGCCTTGCCAAAACCGATAGAGAAGCGCAGCACCTTCACCCCACAGCGTCTGGCCACCCAGAAGTGACCGAATTCGTGGAAAGTCACCAGGATTCCAAGGGTGACGATCAGGGCAATTACGCTAATCAGGAAATCAAGCATGAGTCAGGATGTCTGCATTTTTTTGTTTGGAAGCCTTTCCAGGTCGTCACGAACTAGGCAAATCTTTTTGATATCAATTGCTTAGCGAGAGTTCGCGCACGCTCGTCGGCCTCCCGAATAATAGCGAGACTAGCGGCCTCTTCACAAGGTGTTTTCGAGATAAGTTCTTCAATTATTAAGGGAATTTTGTCAAAACCGATGCGACCTTCGAGAAAGGCGGCGACCGCCTCCTCGTTCGCGGCATTCAGCAGCGCCGGGGTCGTCCCTCCCTGCTCGACCGCCTCCCTGCCCAGACGCAGGCAGGGGAATCGCTGATAATCGGGTGCCTCGAAGCAAAGCGAACCCTGGCTCACCAGATCCAGGCTCTCGACTCCCGAATCGATGCGCTGCGGATAGGCCAGCCCGTGCGCTATCGGCACGCGCATATCGGGGTTTGCCATCTGCGCCAGCACCGAACCATCACGGTAGTACACCAGGGAGTGAATAATGGATTCCGGGTGTATGAGCACCTCGACCTTCTGCGGCGAGATGCCGAACAGAAAACAGGCCTCAATGAGCTCCAGCCCCTTATTCATCATCGAAGCAGAATCCACCGAGATCTTTCGCCCCATGGACCAGCGAGGATGGTCGCAGGCCTGCTCCGGCGTAACACTGGCTAGCTGATCCAGGCCCAGGCGCAAAAAAGGGCCACCTGACGCGGTGAGCATCAGCTTCGTGATTTGCTGACTATTCAGCAGAGGCGCATGTCTCTCTGATTCAGGCAGGCACTGGAAAATCGCATTGTGTTCGCTGTCGATGGGAATGATGGTGGCTCCTCCCCGGCGCGCAGCATCCATGAACAGGCTGCCGGACATTACCAGGGATTCCTTGTTCGCCAGCAACAGCTTCTTGCCACTCTCTGCGGCCTTGAGACTTGATGCCAGCCCCGCCGCACCGACAATGGCAGCCATCACGCTATCCACGTCGGAGCTGGCAGCGATCTGATCCAGGCCGCCCGCACCCAACAAGAGTTCCCCGGAAAAACCCGTTGCCTTGAGTTGCGCAGCAAACTCTTCACCCAGCGTCACATCGCTCAAGACGACATAGCGGGGCTTGAACTCCTGGCACTGTGCCAGCAACAGGCTCGTGTTCTGGTGGGCGCTGAGCGCGACGACCTCGATGCCGGGATTGTCACGCACGACCTGCAAGGTACTGAGTCCTACGGATCCCGTGGAGCCCAGGATTGCCAGTCTGTTTTGCCTCGATATGGCCTTCATCACTTTCCCAACTCGAACAACACGAACAGTAGTGTGAGCACGAAGACGGGGGTCGCCGCCAGCAAGCCATCAACCCGGTCGAGCAGGCCACCATGGCCAGGCAAGAGCTGCCCGCTGTCCTTCACCTGCGAATTTCGCTTCAGCATGCTTTCTACCAGATCCCCCAATACCGCAAAGGCAGCGACGGGTATGGGCAACACGAGCAGCACTGCAAACTGCCAACCTGCCAGGGAAATCAGGAAGCGATCCAGCAGCCAGGCGAACAGAAAGCCAACCAACAGGCTGGTGATCAGACCTCCCCAGACACCCTCCCAGGATTTATTGGGGCTAAGCTGGGGCGCCAGCTTGCGCTTACCAAACTGGTTACCAGCGAAATAGGCGCCAACGTCGACCGCCGCCACCATGACCACCAGACCGAGCACAAGCCATCCCCCGGGGTCCAGGTACTTCAACAAGACGACGCCTGCCCATGTGGGCAGCAGGGCAAGCAAGCCCATGACTGCTATACGGGAATTGTCATTCCACAGGCTGGAGGTTCCGGGATAACCCATGATCAGCAAGAAGCTCAAAGCCCACCACAACAGCCCGAGCATCAGGATCATTGCCGCCCTGAGCACATCGGGTTGCCCGCCAGCCGGACTGATTTCCAGCACCAGGAAGGCGCCCAGCAACATGAGTAACACGGTGCAGAGATAGAGCAGGCGCCCCCGGGGATTCGCCTCTTCTACCAGGCCACTCCATTCCCAGCTGGCGGCCATCACGATAAGCCCTATGAAGAGTGCATACAGAAATGGCGGCAGGAACAGGGTAAAGGCTGCCAATGCAGAAATGAGGACCAGGGCAGTCGTTACACGCTGTTTTAATCCTTCAATCATGGTTACCAGACCTGGACATCTTATTCCTTGTGCCCGCCGAAGCGGCGCTGACGCTGGGTAAAATCATCGATTGCCCTGGCGAATTCCGCTTCATCGAAATCCGGCCAGTAACAGTCGGTGAAATACAGCTCGGTGTAGGCGAACTGCCATAGCAGGAAATTGCTGATACGGTTGTTGCCTCCGGTCCTGATACACAGATCCGGATCCGGAAACTCGCTCAGGCTGGTGTAACGATGCAATAACTCCTCATCGATATCTGCGGCCTTCAATTCCCCGGCTTCCACCAGCGCGACCAGCTTGCGAGTCGCCTGGGCGATATCCCAGCGCCCCCCGTAATCTGCAGCGACGATAACGGTAGTCCCCGTGTTGTTCGCTGTCAAAGCCTCAACATCAGCCATTCGCTCCTGCAACTTTCTCGAGAAATCCGTGCGTTTGCCCACGAATTTCAGTCGTACGTTCTCTTCGTGAAATTGCCTGATTTCACTGCGGTTCAACACAGAGAGGAAAAGCGCCATGAGCGACTGGACTTCTTTTGCCGGACGCATCCAGTTTTCACTGCTGAACGCGAACAGAGCGAGATAGGGAATTTTACGACGAATGCAGGAATGAACCACTTCGCGGGCTGACTCAGCGCCCTGGCGATGTCCCGCCTTGGTGGGGAGGCCGCGGGCTTTAGCCCAGCGGCTGTTGCCATCCATGATGATGGCGATGTGTTTTGGAATATCTGACTGCTCAACTGCCATGGAAACGCTTCTCTAACACAAAGACTACCTGACTAAAGAAGACTTCAATTGCGGCGCAATGTTCCCTCTGACAACAATCAGATAGACAGCAGATCTTCTTCTTTAACCTGGTATGCCGCTTCCACTTCGGCGATGTACTTGTCTGTGAGCTTCTGCACCTGCTCTTCTGCGCGGCGCTGATCGTCTTCGGAAATTTCCTTCTCCTTCTCCAGATCCTTGAAGTCAGAGTTGGCATCACGGCGTATATTGCGAATGGCGACTCGGGTGTTTTCTGCCTCGTTCTTCGCCTGCTTGGTGAATTCGCGACGAGTCTCCTCGGTGAGTGGAGGCATCGGTACCCGAATGGTATTACCATTGTTGGAGGGATTAAGGCCCAGATCTGATTTCATGATGGCCTTTTCAATTTCCCCAATCAACTGTTTTTCCCAGGGAGAAATCACCAGGGAACGTCCCTCTTCGACGTTGACGTTGGCCAGTTGACTGAGAGGGGTATCGGCGCCGTAGTACGACACCATGATGCCATCCAGCAGGCTCGGATGGGCCCTGCCAGTCCTGATCCTCTTGAAGGCATCATCCAGGGCAACAAGACTCTTCTTCATGCGATCTTCAGCATCGGCAATTATTTCATCAATCATTTCAAAGCCTCGTTTAATTCTTTACCCGCACCGCTTAAGAGCGTTTCGGCAGGTGTCTGTTTATTCTTGATCTTTGCTTACGGGAGATCCGGTAGCTGCTGTTACTACTTGATCAGGGTGCCATCGGTCTTGCCCATCACATTGTCCAACAAGGCACCGGGCCGGTTCATGTTGAACACCTTGATCGGGATTTCGTGATCCCTGCTCAGGCAGATGGCTGTGAGATCCATGACGCCCAGCTTCTTCTCGATCACCTCGTCATAGCTCAGGCATTCAAATTTAACGGCATCGGGGAATTTTTCCGGATCGGCAGAATACACACCATCGACCTTGGTTGCCTTGAGAATCAGATCGGCATCGATCTCAATTCCCCGCAGACAGGCAGCAGAATCGGTGGTAAAGAAAGGATTGCCGGTACCGGCAGAAAAGATAACCACATCACCCGCATTCAGGTGACGGATGGCATTTCGGCGATCATAGTGCTCAACGACACCACTCATCTGGATCGCCGACATCACCCGGGTTGGAATACCTGCTCGCTCGAGCGCATCTCGCATAGCCAGGGCATTCATCACCGTGGCCAGCATACCCATGTGGTCACCGGTAACCCGTTCCATGCCAGCGGCATGCAGCGCCGCTCCGCGAAACAGGTTACCGCCACCGATCACCATGCCGACCTGAACGCCGAGACCGATCAACTGACCGACTTCGACAGCCATGCGGTCCAGCACCTTGGGATCGATACCGAATTCCGCTTCTCCGGTGAGAGCCTCACCGGAGAGTTTCAGAAGGATTCGATTGTACTTGCGATCCCTGTGGGGCATGGTGTTGCGATTCCCGTTTAGATTATCCCGCCAATTGTGCCGCTACTTCGGCCGCGAAGTCATCTTCTTCTTTCTCGATGCCTTCACCTACTTCGAAGCGCAGGAAACTGACCACATCTGCGTCGGACTGCTTCAGCAGAGCGCCGATAGTGGTGTCGGGATCTTTCACGAAAGGCTGCTCCAGCAGGGTGACTTCCGCGATGAACTTGCGCAGCCTGCCCTGAATCATCTTCTCAATGATCTCTTCCGGCTTTCCGCTCTCGCGCGCCTGCGCGGAGTAAATTTCCGATTCCTTGGCCAGCACATCTTCAGGCACATCTTCAGCACGCACAACCATAGGATTGACAGCCGCAATATGCATCGCGACATCGCGAGCGAGGGCTTCATCGCCACCCTGCAACGCAATCAGTACACCAATCTTGTTGTTGTGAATGTAGCTTTCCACGATGCCACCATCGCCTTCCAGGCCGATGCGACCTACTCGACGAACGTTGATGTTCTCGCCGATTTTCTGCACGAGAGCCTGACGCGCTTCTTCTACACCGCTATCCAGGATTGCGGCCACGTCTGCTTCGCGATTGGTAAACGCTGCATCCAACGCCTGATCAGCAAAGGCCAGGAAATTGTCATCCCGGGCCACGAAGTCAGTTTCACTGTTTACTTCGAGTATCACGCCGTAGGTTCCTTCGTCGTCGATCTTGGTCAGTACCACGCCTTCAGCGGCCACGCGGCTGGCTTTCTTGGCAGCCTTCAGGCCACTGGCCTTGCGCAGATCTTCGATCGCCTTTTCCATATCACCATCGGCATCAGCCAATGCCTTCTTGCAATCCATCATGCCAAGACCGGTGCGCTCACGCAGTTCCTTAACCATGCTTGCAGTAATATTTGCCATTATCTTGCCTCGTCTTTGTCAAAGGAGTCCTGACTCCTTTAGCGGTCAATTTGCACTATCTATAAAAAGGGGGCTAATGCCCCCTCTTACATCCCTGGCGGGACGCAGTGCCAGCGATCGAGCCTGGGCTCATGCTGACAACCTATGTGGTGTACTACTCGCTATCCGCACTCTTGGCAGTAGCTTTTTTCTTGGCTGGCGCTTTCTTCTTTGCAGCTGCCTTCTTCTTGGCTGGTGCTTTCTTGGCTGCAGTTTTCTTCTTGGCGGGAGCGCTCTCAGCTGCTGCTTCGGCTTCCGGAGCTTCCTCGCCATCAGCCTTCACTTCCGCTTCCGATTCTGCTGGCGCTTCTTCGGCAACTTCGGCGGTAGCTTCTTCTGCAGCGGCTGCCGCCGGTAGGTCAGCTACTTTGGCCTCTGCCTTCGCCGCGAGTTCTGCTTCCTCGCTGTCATCGATCTCGACGAATTCGCTGGTTCCGCCATCGGGACCACTACGCTTGGTGCCTTCGATGCAGGCATTTGCCACCGCTTCAGCATAGAGCTGAATCGCGCGAATGGCGTCGTCGTTACCAGGAATCACGTAGTCCACGCCAGCGGGATTACTGTTGGTATCCACCACGCCGATTACAGGAATCTTCAGGCTGTTCGCCTCGGTGATTGCAATACGCTCGTGTTCCACGTCGATCACGAACAGGGCATCGGGAAGACCGCCCATATCCTTGATACCGCCGATACTGCGTTCCAGTTTTTCTTTGGCACGGGTCAGCATCAACGCTTCTTTCTTGGTCAGACGACGGAAAGTTCCATCGGCTTCCTGGGTTTCCAGTTCTTTAAGACGCTTGATCGAACCGCGAATCGTCTTGTAGTTGGTGAGCATGCCGCCCAGCCAGCGATGATTCACATAGGGCATGCCAGCGCGTTCCGCTTGCTCCCTGACGATCTTGGCTGCCGCTCGCTTGGTGCCGACAAAAAGAATCTTCTTCTTTTTATCAGCCAGGCTGGTTACCTGGTCGAGGGCTGTTTGAAGCGCCGGAACGGTGTGTTCCAGGTTGATGATATGAATCTTGTTTCTGGCGCCAAAGATGTATGGCTCCATTTTTGGGTTCCAGTAGCGACACTGGTGCCCGAAATGCACTCCTGCACGGAGCATTTCTTTCATGCTTACAGTCATGTCTATACCTATAGTTGGGTTAGGCCTCCATACACCCCATGACTAAACCATCCCGCATTAGCGCGGTCAGGCACCCAAAGACCATGTGTCGGTGTATGTGCGACGTTAAGTAGTTAATTTAAGCCCGGAATCGGCATACCGACTCCAAAGCGGGGCGCTTTATACCATAATCTGATGATTTCAGAAAGATTTTCGGTGGATTCGGAGAATTTTCCGTGCAGAAAGCTAAAGCCTGGTGCAGTGGTCAGGTGCCAGATGGGCATTGCGAGACACGCCGTGAATACGGCCCAGCCACCGATCATGGATCGGCGGCGTTCGTTTCTCGCTGCAAGCTAGCGCTTGCAAGGCGCTCGGCTTCACCCCTGCAGGCTCGGGCGCGACGTTATCGCTAGGGATGGCGTGTATGCGGGAAATGAAGGCGTATTTTCCCGCCCAAGTCCCGCCACGGTCTCGCAACGCCCATCTGGCACCTGCCCTTCAAGCATCCTGCAAGCCTGATTAACAAAGGTAGGATAGCCTCCTATCTATCCGATATTTAGCGCTTTTTAATGAAAATAGCTCAAATCTACGAGGGATGGAGGCAGGAAGGCCTTGCTTGGACCGTGCGCGGCAGGGGCAGGAAATTGCTCCTGCATTTCCTGCAGTACCGCCGTCCCTGGCGGCCAAGCCGCGCCCGAGCCTACAGGGATGTATTCACGGCGTGTCCAAGAAAGGCCTTCCTGCCTGCATCCCCCCTCGGTGGCACCCGATTATCTTAGGAGCAGTCCGAATTGAGAAATCAGCGGCGACCTCAGCGCCTAGAGCCCGGCACAGGCTAGATGTCCCTGTTACTAGCACCCCGAGTACATTAAAATACCCGGCTTCGTAAAATCAGCTATCTGGCCAGTCCCTGCACCCATGAGTATCCATATCAAGTCGCCCGAAGAAGTAGATAAAATGCGGGTCGCCGGCCAATTAGCGGCCGAAGTCCTCGACATGATCGGTCCCCACGTACAGCCGGGGATCAGCACCGGCGAGCTGGATCGCATCTGTCACGACTATATAGTGAACAAGCAGCATGCCATCCCTGCCCCGCTCAACTACAACGGCTTCCCCAAGTCCATCTGCACATCGGTCAACCATGTCATCTGCCATGGCATTCCCAGCAACGGCAAGTTTCTGAAGTCAGGTGACATCATCAATATCGATGTCACCGTGATTAAGGATGGCTTTCATGGCGACACCAGCAAGATGTTCTGCGTGGGTGAAGTGCCGGACCATGCGAAGAGGCTGATCCGGGTCACCCAGGAATGCCTGTACAAGGCCATCGCGATCGTGCGCCCTGGATGCTCGCTGGGCGACATTGGTCACGTCATTCAGCAACACGGCGAGGCGAACAATTATTCGATTGTGCGCGAATACTGCGGGCACGGCATCGGGCGTATCTTTCATGAAGAACCGCAGGTACTGCATTTCGGTCGCCCCAATACCGGCATGAAACTGCTCGAAGGCATGACCTTTACCATAGAGCCTATGTTAAATGCGGGCAGCCGCTACACGAAACTTTCCAGGAAAGATGGCTGGACCGTCACCACCAAGGATCGCCGGCTATCGGCCCAATGGGAACACACATTGGCGGTAACCGCGGACGGATGTGAAGTATTGACTCGCAGGCCCGATGAAAACCAGTGAGCTTCGATACCCTTTCAATCAGCGAGGCAGCAGTTCACTCAAGCGTTGAAGCGAGCGCGGAATTACTCGACCTTGAAGGTCTGAAAGCAGCCATAGCCAATCAGGGTAAACTCATACCCTTGCTGCGCGACGCCATCAATCGCAGCAGCGCCATTCTCGATGAACGCTACAAGCAAAATCTGAGCATAACCGATATCGTGCGGGGGCGTGCCTGGGTGATCGACCAGATCCTCACCCTGGCCTGGCAACAGCAGAACTGGCCAGACCAGAAAGATATCGCCCTGCTCGCCGTAGGCGGATATGGACGTGGCGAACTGCTCCCCCATTCCGATATCGACCTGTTGATTCTGACGCGCAAGGATCGCAATACGAAATACAAGGACAGCATCAGCGCGTTCTGTACCCTGCTGTGGGATATTGGACTGGAAATCGGCCATAGCGTGCGCTCGGTCAAGCAATGCAAGCAGGAAGCTATCAAGGATATTACGGTCGCCACCGCGCTCATGGAAACCCGGACCATAAGCGGCGCAGAGGATCTCCTGCAATTGATGCACGAGGCCACGAACAACAAGCGAGTCTGGCCCATCAAGAAGTTCCTGCGCGCCAAGCTGGACGAACAGGCGCTACGCCACAAGCGCTTTCACGATGTTGATTACGCACTGGAGCCCAACATCAAGACTTCGCCTGGCGGCTTGCGCGACATCCAGACCATCGCATGGGTAATCAAACGCCATTTCGGGGCGAGTTCCTTCCAGGACCTTGTGGAATTAGGCTTTCTGAAGCCCTCCGAAGAAGCCATGTTGAACAAGGGTCAGCAGTTCCTGTGGAAACTGCGCTATGGATTGCATTATCTGGAAGGGCGCAGTGAGGATCGACTGCTGTTTGACAAGCAGAGAGAACTGGCACGCCTGTTCGGCTACGAGGATGACGAGAAATCCCTGGGCGTGGAAAAGCTGATGAAGCAGTACTACCGCGCCGTCGCCAACCTGCGTGAGTTAAACGATGTGATCCTGCAACACTTCGATGAAGTCATCCTGCGGGCGGGAGAGAAGGAACGCCTCAAGCCGATCAACAAACGCTTCCAGTTGCGAAATGACTACATCGAAGTTGTGGACAGCAACGTATTCAATCGCAGCCCCTTTGCGCTCATGGAGATATTTGTACTGATGGCGCAGAACCCTGAAATTCAGGGCATCAGGGCAAGCACCATCAGGCTGCTGCGAGACAATCGTCGCCTGATCGATGAAGACTTCCGCAATGACATTCGCAACGTCGCCCTGTTCATGGAACTGTTGCGCTCACCACACAAGATGACCCTGCACCTGCGGCGCATGGCACGTTACGGAATTCTCGGTCGTTACCTGCCTGAATTCGGCCAGATATCGGGCCAGATGCAACACGACCTGTTCCATATCTTCACCGTCGACGCCCACACCCTGCAAGTGGTCGAGAACATGCGTCGCTTTCGACTGCCGGAAGCGGAAGAGAAATTTCCGGAGGCCGCCCACGTGGCCCGCAACCTGCCCAAGGTAGAACTGCTTTACATCGCCGGGCTCTACCATGATATAGCCAAGGGCCGTGGCGGAGACCACTCCGAACTAGGCAAGGCCGATGCCGAAGCATTTTGCCGCAGGCATCGGCTGAGTGAATGGGACACGAAGCTGGTGTCGTGGATTGTGGACAAGCATCTGTTAATGTCCATGACCGCTCAGCGCAAGGATATCAGTGATCCGGAAGTCGTCAATGAGTTTGCAAAACTCATGGGGGACAAGCTGCATCTGGATTATCTGTATGCTATGACCGTGGCGGATATCTGCGCCACCAACCCGGAGCTGTGGAACAGCTGGCGGGCAACCCTGCTCCGACAGCTCTACCTGAACACGGCTCGCGCCTTCCGCATGGGCCTGGAAAACACTGTGAATCGTGCCGAACGCATAGCGGACAAGAAGGACTCGGCAAGGAACAAGCTGCACGAGAAAGGGCTAAGCGACCAGCAGATCGAAGCCGTCTGGCAGAACGCAGCGGAAGAGTATTTTGTCAGGGAGTCCACAGAGAATATCGTTTGGCATACAGAGGCCATTGCCAATTTCGACGCGGATGAGCCGCTGATTTCCTTCCGCGAGGTCGAGGCAGATGCCAGCGTCGAGGGCGCAACCCTGATTTTTATTTATACCAGGAATGCAGATTACCTGTTTGCCAATAGTACGGCGGCCTTTGAAAGACTCAACCTGAACATTCAGGGCGCGCGCATCTTCACTTCCACCAATGATTATTGCATGGACACCTACACCGTGCTGGAAGATGACGGCAGATCTGTAGGCAAGAACGCAAATCGCCTGCAGGAAATAGAATCCGTGCTGGCCACCCACCTGCGCAGCGGCAACAAGCCGATGGCCGTGGCCAAAGTTCGCCAGAGTCGCAAGGAACGCTATTTCAATAAACCCATCGAATCGATGTTTCTGCAGACCACTGACAAGCCCTATTCGACCCTGGAACTCAACTGCCCGGACCAGCCCGGCATTCTGGCTTGTGTCGGCAAGGTGTTCGCGGAAAATGACATTAATTTACAGGACGCACGCATCACGACGCTGGGCGAGCGAGTAGAGGATTTATTCTTCGTAACCGACAAGGATGGCCTGCCACTGCGCGATGAGGCGCTGAAAACCCGACTGCAGGAACAGATCAAACAGGAACTCGAAGCGCGCTTCGCCAGCTGAGTTTTCCGATCCGCTCACGAGAATCACGATAAGACATGACAACGATATACGGCATCAGCAACTGTGACACCATGAAAAAAGCCCGCAACTGGTTGCAGGCTAACGGACTCGAAACCGAGTTTCATAACTACAAGAAATCAGGCTGCGACAGCAGTCTCGCGAAGCTGTTTCTGTCCACTTTCCCACTGGAGCAAGTAGTCAACAAGCGAGGCACGACCTGGCGTAAACTGGATGACGATACAAAGCAGAATCTCTCTGTGGAAAGCGCGGCGGTGCTAATGTCGGAAAACCCCTCGCTGATCAAACGCCCTATCCTGCAGCAGGGGAACACTTGGCTTATCGGTTTTGATGAGAAGGAATGGCAGGCAGCACTGCTCCAGACTGTTCCAGGCAATACCCTTCGCCGCTAATACAAGCAAGCGGGCAAACACAATCAGCAACAGAAAAGGATAATCACGATGACCTTAAGCACCGGCCTGGGAATGGCCACAACGAACTCCAGGGGAGAGATAATCGAGGTCTATTACCCACAACCCCAACTGAATCCTGAAGGCTCGCAACATCAAATTCTGTCAACAGCCGCCGGCATCGCTGGCGATAACGCGGGCTTTGGCGAGATCGCGAGTGACGCCGCACCGGCTCTCACTGAGGAATTACGCAAAGCCGGTCTCGACGCAATGGCCGACCTGGTGGACGCCGTGAGTGGCGGCGACAGGAACCTGCTGTATTGCGCGGACGAGCTGGAGCAGCCACCAGCCTCGATTCCTGCCGCGTTCCTGAAGTTGCATCTGCTGTCCCATCGCCTCGTCAAGCCCCACGGAGCAAACCTCACTGGCCTGTTTGGCGTACTGAAGAACCTCGCCTGGACCGATGATGGCGCGATCGATCTCGATGATTTGCCCGCACGCCAGATTGAGGCGCGCAAGCGAGGTCGGATCCTGGACGTACACTCGGTGGATAAATTCCCGAAGATGACCGACTACATCGTGCCCAGGGGAGTGCGTATCGCAGATACTGCCCGCGTGCGTCTCGGCGCCCACATCGGCGAAGGTACCACTGTCATGCACGAGGGCTTTGTCAATTTCAATGCCGGCACCCTGGGCACGGCCATGATCGAGGGACGAATCTCCGCCGGTGTGATGGTTGGCGAGAACAGCGACCTCGGCGGTGGCTGCAGCACTATGGGCACACTGTCTGGCGGCGGCACCACCATCATCTCGGTTGGTGAAAACTGCCTGATCGGTGCGAATGCGGGTATCGGATTTCCGCTGGCGGATGGCTGCATCGTCGAGGCTGGCCTGTACGTGACGGGCGGCACCAAGGTGAAGGTGCTGGATGCCAAAGGCGAGGTACTCGAGACCGTGAAAGCGGGATCGCTATGTGAGCATAAGAATCTGCTATTCCGGCGAAATTCCCTGACCGGTGCTGTAGAGGCCGTCCCCACACGTGCCAGTATCAGCCTCAACGAAGAATTGCACAGTCACAACTAGGGAACACTATGTCCGATACTCTCGAACTGGCAAAGCAGCTTATTGCCATCGATTCCGTTACTCCCCGTGATAAGGGTTGTCAGGATATCCTGGCGGCGCGTCTCGAAGCGCTCGGATTTACAATCGAGCGACTCCCTTTCGGCGATGTCGAGAATCTCTGGGCACACAAGGGAGATAGTGGACCACTGCTGGTTTTCGCCGGGCATACCGACGTTGTACCACCCGGCCCAGTATCCGAGTGGGAAAGCGATCCGTTTACGCCCAGCATTCGTGGGGAGTATCTCCATGGCCGCGGCAGCGCCGACATGAAGGGCAGCCTCGCCGCCATGATCACTGCCGCCGAACGGTTTTCCGCCAGCCATGAACTCGAGGGTCGACTGGGCTTCCTCATCACCTCCGATGAAGAAGGTCAGGCAATCAACGGTACCCGTAAGGTAGTGGAGACTTTCCAGCAACGCGGTCTGCATATCGATTATTGCGTCGTTGGCGAACCCAGCAGCACGGAGCAACTGGGCGACACGGTCAAGATCGGGCGTCGGGGATCTCTGAGCTGCAAACTCGTCGTGAAGGGCATCAAAGGCCATGTTGCCTATCCACACCTGGCGCTGAATCCCATCCACGAAGCATTACCGGTGCTGGCTGAAATAGCTGCCCTCACCTGGGACGGCGGCAATTCCGCGTTTCCACCCTCAACATTTCAGATCTCCAACATTCATGGTGGTGTGGGTGCCAATAACGTCATCCCGGAAACCCTGGAAGTGGATTTCAACCTGCGCTATTCAACAGAAATCAGTGCCGACGAGATCAAGGCGCGGATCGAAGAGCTGTTGCAGAAATCTGGTATCAGGTATGAATGCCAATGGTACCTGTCTGGCGAACCCTTTCTTACTTCTACCGGCAGGCTGATTGATGTTGTCAGCCAGTGCACGGAGGAAATAACCGGACTCAAACCCCAACTCTCCACCGCTGGCGGCACATCGGATGGCCGCTTCATCGCTCCCACAGGCACGGAAGTGGTGGAACTGGGGCCCTGTAACGCCACCATTCACAAGATCGATGAATGTGTGCGCATCGAAGACCTGGAGCAACTCTCCCGGATTTACGAAGCGATCATGGGCAGGCTGAGCCGGAATCAGGATTGACCGTCTGGCCCGCGACTCGCTGGCCGGAACACAGGTAGACGTCGAAGCGATTGCTGCTTCCAGCATAACTGATATCTGGCGCTCGGTCGCCGATCAAGGGCGAAAGCCGCGCCCGCTTCACCACCACCCTCTTTCGTGCCAGTTGCATGGCCCGATCCAGCATTCTTTCCTCGTCGGCACCGCCTTCGATCAGCTGCTGTAACAGGAACATACCCTTGCCCGATCTGGCGCTTTTCTTCTTCGCCGGGAACATGGGGTCCAGGTAGACCACATCGAAGGTGTCGGTATCCAGTCTGGCATGGAGAAAATCTTCCCGCTGCAATCGCATGCGCGCGGCAATGGCCTGAACCGCATCACTGGCGCTGGCCGCGCGATCCAGGCCATTCGCCAACAAGGCATGAACGATTGGATTCCTTTCCAGCATCACCACCCGACAAGCTGCAGCGCTGAAGAGGAAGCTGTCGGTACCTAGCCCTGCCGTGGCATCCAGGACGACGGGTTTGCGCAACGACTTGAGACCCAGCGCCTTGCCGAGATTTTGCGCCTTCAAGGATTCCCTGCCGCGGCGCTGCAGTTCCCTGCTGGCGAAATTTACACACAAGCCGCCCGGTGCATCGGGCTCCGTGCTGTAGAGGGTAAGACCCTGCTCCTCATAACGCAGGATAAAACGAAAACCACAGCCCTGCAGATCCCGGGTCGGGATACAGGCGAGGCCCAGATTGTCGAGGAGGACTGACTCAGCGTCCGTCAGGGTGTCGGTCTGCTGCATCAGTGCAACGTGCTGCCAGGAGGACATGATCAGGCTATCAGCAGGATGGCCGCGCCCAGTACCAACCTGTAGATCACGAATGGCAGGTAGCCGAGCCGGTTAATCAGTTGCAGGAAATAATGGATACTGGCAAGTGCCATGAGACCGGCCAGGATAGCCGCATACAACAGGAGGCTCCAGGACAATTCCAGTTCACTGCCCTGCAGCACATCGAGCATCAGCAGGCCACCACTGCCGAGAATAATGGGTATGGCGAGCAGGAAGGAGAAGCGTGCTGATGCTTCCCTGGAGAAGCCACACTGCAGGGCAGCAGTCATTGTGACACCCGACCTGGAGGTTCCCGGCAGCAGTGCAAATATTTGTGCGAGCCCCACCAGTAATGCAGATTGCCAATTCCAGTCATCCATGGAACGGCGGTGACTTGAACGACTGTCTACCCACCACAATAGCAGAGCAAAGACGATGGAGCTCAGGGCGATTAACTGGGCGTTCCTGCCATACAGTGCGACTAGGTCGTAGAGCAACACTCCGGCCAGGGCGGCAGGAATGGATGCCGCTAGCAACAACCAGGCAAGTCTTGCTTCCTGCTTCTGCTGTGCATCGAGTGGCCTGGCGAATAGCTGAAGCAGGAAGGATCGGATCAGCGCCAGTATGTCCCGGTAAAAATAGCCTACTACAGCGAGCAAGGTGCCCAGATGAACGGCGACATCGAATGCCAGGCCCTGGTCTGACCAGCCGAGAAGCAAGGCAGGGAGTTGCAGGTGGGCAGAGGACGAAATAGGCAGGAATTCCGTCAAGCCCTGTATCAGGGCCAGAATACTGATTTGCCAGAATGTGGATTCCACTGCTCAGGGTCTCTCAGGAGTATTCCATCTGCTCTTTGACATAATTCGGCAGAACCGGTTCTTTGCTCACTTCCTTGCAATGAAATTTAATCGTGGCCAGTTCACAGAATTCCCCCAGCCCGGGCAGCAGTTCCGGATAGGCCGCCACACCCCCGGCGACCGATCCTGCCACCGCCTCGCTCGCACTGAGGGAGCCAAGCAGTCCGGCATGCAGGGGCAACTGCCCGGGACTGCTAAAGCTTGCCGGTATCTGCAAGGCTTCAAGGGTCCCCACCTGCTCCTTCCCCTGCAACTGCGTGCCCTGGTCTGGATCGCAGCGGTAGTGGGCAAAGTAGACCTCCGGTTCCCGCGCTTCCTCGAATACCAGGCATTCGAGAACACCTTGTTGCTTCATACCACACCACGCCAGAAGCGCCAGTGATGAGATCGCCACAACGGGAAGTGACTGGGTGAAGGAGAGCGCCTGCACCACGCCGATTCCAATACGCAGGCCGGTGAATGAACCGGGGCCCGCTATGACGGCCAGGGCATCCAGTTCCTGTAATTCGAGTTGCTGCTCAGCGAGTACATCCTTGATGAGGGGCAGCACCTCCTGCGCAGCCTGGCGCGTGTTGCCACCGATACGCTGTGCGATAAGACGACCTTCCCTGGCAAGACCCACACGACAGCTGCGGCCAGATGTATCTATAGCGAGGAGCAAGGGCATGGGTGAATGATAAACCAGAAAGATGAAAAATCCCCCTTGCCAGGGCAAGGGGGATTCCATGGGAGCGAGTGGTAGGCTTCCACCTGACAAAGATCAGGTAGTTGCGAGGTCTGGCATCAGATCCCTGGCCGCAGCGAAGCTGCGGCCATGAACTGATTTCTTGCGAACTGCCCTATTCGGGCAGCTTACTTCTTCTTGGTAGCCGTCTTCTTGCGTGCTGGTGCTTTACGCTTGGCGGCGGCCTTCTTCTTGGTAGTCTTCTTCTTGGCTACTTTCTTTTTCGCCGTCTTTTTCTTCGCTACCTTTTTCTTCGCCGCTTTCTTCGTGGCTACTTTCTTTTTGGCGACTTTCTTCTTCGCCACCTTCTTCTTGGCTACTTTCTTCTTCGCCACTTTCTTCTTGGCTACCTTTTTCTTAGCGGCCTTCTTCTTGGCAACTTTCTTGCGAGCAGGCGCCTTGCGCTTGGCCACCTTACGCTTGGCCGCCTTCTTGGCTGCCGCGCGACGCTTCACCGTCTTTTTCTTGGTGGCTTTTTTCTTGGTGGCCTTCTTCTTGGTGGCCTTTTTCTTGGTGGCCTTCTTCTTGGCTACTTTCTTCTTAGCCACTTTTTTCTTGGCTACCTTCTTCTTCGCAACTTTCTTGCGAGCAGGCGCCTTGCGCTTGGCGACCTTGCGCTTGGCCGCCTTCTTGGCCGCTGCGCGGCGCTTCACCGCTTTCTTCTTGGTGGCCTTCTTCTTGGCTACCTTCTTCTTCGCGGTCTTCTTCTTGGCTACTTTTTTCTTGGTGGCCTTCTTCTTGGTAGCCTTTTTCTTGGCTACTTTCTTTTTGGCTGTCTTTTTCTTGGCAACCTTCTTCTTAACCTTGCGCTTTACTGCTGCAACCTTCTTTTTGGCGACTTTCTTCTTCGCAGTGACCTTGCGCTTCACAGCTGCCTTCTTCTTGGCAACCTTCTTCACTGCAGTTACTTTACGTTTTACTGCTGCCTTCTTCTTGGCTACCTTCTTCTTAGCCGCCTTTTTCTTCGCTACTTTCTTAGCCATTTTCGACCTCGCTACCATTTCTCAAAGTTAAGTTACTAAGTACTACATACCTTGATTATGCCCCCTAACGACGCTAGCTGGTCTTCCGTTTACCAGCCGACTTGCTTCGCTTGGTTGCTACCTTTTTGCCAGCCGCCTTTTTCCTGTTTGGCGGCTTGCCCAAAACCTTTTTCTTGCCAGTCTTCTTCTTTATCGGCGATTTCTTGCCAACTTTCTTCTTGGCCTTCCTGGCGGCCTGCTTTTTTGCGGCTCGCCTGGCAGCTGCCTTGGCTTTCTCAGCTACCGTCCTGGCGTCTTCCTTGACCTTGCTCGCCGCTTTCGTAGCGACAATTCGGGCCTTCAATGCATCTTTTCGTGCCTGCCTGGCTGCTTTCGCTGCATCGGCTTTGGCGCGTTCCCGCTTCCATTTCGCAGTAAACGCGGCAATTGCTTTCTGGAGATCGGCTTCTGCTTTGGCGGCTTCGGCCAGTTTTCTGGCTCTCTCCCTGACAGCTAATTCAGCCGCTCTGGCTTTTGCTTTCGCTGTTCGGATTCTGGCGTCAATCGCTGCAACTCGTGCAGCGGCCTTTTGGGATGCGTTCTTCGCACTCTTTGCCGCTCGTTTATCCTTCGCCGTTCTTGTTTTTGCCGCTACCTTTTTAACCGTAGCCGCTCTCTTCTTGGCAGCGGTTAGTGCTTTTGCTGCCGTCTTTGCTTCTTGTTCAAGCCTCTTGACGGTTGCTTCAGCGTTGCTTAAAGCCACACTACTAATTTTCTTGGAAGTCACCTTTCGCTTCCCTAGCGTTTTCTTGCTCTTGGCGGGTGATTTCTTTTTAGCTTTAACCATCACTTTGTCTGGTTATCTACAAGTTATAGTTGCTATGAGAACAAAATCAAGACAACTAACACTTGTTGCTCGCGGCAACATATCACAGTTTTTATTTAGCAAACAACAAACTGTCAATCATTTTGCATGTGGAGGAATACAATTTATTTCCTGTTTGCACGCAAAAAACCCACCTGCAAGTGACGTTAATCTTTTATTTCGCTTGTTACTTAGAAAACTTTAAGAAAACTGAACAAGATTTTGATCAATTCATTCAGGAAATATGAGGTAGTGCTCACAGTTTTGGTGCAATTAATCAGCAAGTTATTTGCCAACTTTCAAGTTACGAACAAATTTACTCATCGTCGCAGGCGTTAAATTCAAACCTTCTTGTCTGGTTTTGTATCAGGCAAAAAAAAACCCGGGCGCATGCCCGGGTTTCGCTGCTGCCTGAAAATTAGGCAATTATCGGTGTGTGGATAACTTAATTTAACGCTGTGGATATCTCCTTCTTGATGTCGTCGACACTCGCGACACCATTTACCTTAACCACGCGCACATTGTCACCACCCGCTTCCCTGGATTCATAAAACGCGACGAGAGGTTCAGTTTGTTCGTGATAGACCGCCAGTCTTTTACGAACCGTGTCTTCCTTGTCGTCATCACGCTGTATCAGCGGCTCACCGGACACATCGTCCATACCCTCAACTTTCGGCGGGTTGAAAACCACATGATAGACACGACCTGAGTCCAGATGTACGCAGCGTCCACTGAGCCGCTTCACGATTTCATCGTCTGGTACATCGATTTCCAATACAACATCGATCGGTACCCCGGCGTTTACCATCGCTTCTGCCTGGGGAATCGTGCGAGGGAAACCATCAAACAGGAAGCCATTGGCACAATCATCCTGGGCAATGCGCTCTTTCACCAGGGCAATAATGGTTTCATCCGTTACCAGTCCGCCAGACGCCATAACCTGTTCCACCTGCTTACCCAACTCGGTACCCTCTTTCACCGCCGCGCGCAGCATGTCACCGGTGGAGATTTGGGGGATGCCGAATTTCTCCGTAATAAATTGGGCCTGGGTACCCTTACCGGCGCCCGGGGCACCCAACAATATGATCCTCATTTTTTTCTCCTGAAGTTCAAGCTTTTTATTGATAGCTACAATCCAGTTGCCTTGGCCTGGCCCCACAACTCATCCATGGTTTCCAGGGTCGCATCTTCTATAGTGGTGCCGCGACTGGATAATTCCTGTTCGATCCATCTGAATCGATTCTCGAAGCGTTGATTTGCATCTCGCAGGGCAATTTCCGGTTCGACCCCTGTATGGCGGGCCAGATTGACCGCCGCAAACAGAATATCGCCCAACTCGTGCCGCAGCGCGCCTTTATCGGCCGTGGCGACTGCTTCCTCGTATTCTTCTATCTCTTCTTTCAGTTTTGCTATGACTGGTTGAACATCGCTCCAGTCGAAACCAAGCCTTGCCGCCCGCTTCTGCAGCTTGCGCGACCTTTCCAGGGAAGGCAGGGCGCGCGGAACATCATCCAATGCGCTGGACGCCTGTTCCACTGCAGCCGTGTCATCGCCGCGCTTTGCCCTCTTCTCGGCCTTCTCCTGCTCCTTGATGGCATCCCAGTTGACTACCACCTGATCAGCAGAAATATCAGGCTTGCTGGCGAAGGATTCCAGTTTGCCATGCGGAAACACATGGGGATGGCGGCGAATGAGCTTGTCAGAAATCGCCTCCGCTACCTGGGCAAAGCGGAAATAACCTGATTCACCGGCCAGTTGTGCGTAGAACACCACCTGAAACAGCAAATCTCCCAGTTCATCTTCGAGATCCACCATGTCGCCTCGTTCTATGGCGTCCACCACTTCATAGACTTCCTCGATGGTGAATGGAACTAGAGATTCCATGGACTGCTCGAGATCCCAGGGGCAACCAAAGTCGGGATCCCTGAGCATGGACATTATGCGTAGCAAGCGCTCTATCGCCTGCGAGGCGCCTTCAGTACTGGCGGTCAATCGGAACTTCCCCTGGATGTGTCATGCCTTCTCAAACAAAGCGATGGATTCCACGTGGGTGGTGTGAGGAAACATATCCATTACCCCCGCAGATTTCAATTCATAGCCCGCCTCAATCAATACCGCGCTGTCTCGCGCCAGGGTGGCAGGATTGCAGGACACGTACACTATGCGCGCCGCATCCAGTGCAGCCACTTCCCGCATGATCTCGAGCGCGCCGGATCGCGGCGGATCCAGCAGAACCTTGTCGTACCTCTGCTGCGCCCACTCCTTGTCAGTGATCGATTTGCTCAGGTCGGCGGCATGAAACTGTGCATTGTCTATGCTGTTCAGCCGGGCATTTTCATAACCCCGATCCACCATGGCCGCACTGCCTTCCACACCGACTACCCGTGCGCAGTACTTCGCGCCGGCAAGGGTGAAATTTCCCAGGCCGCAGAACAGATCAAGCATCGCCTCGCCTGGCTGCAGCTGCAGCATGGAAATCGCACGGCTCACGATCTGCCGATTGATGTAGCTGTTAACCTGGGTGAAATCCTGCGGATGGAATTTAAGCCGCAGGTCGAATTCAGGCAGGGAATAACTCAGTCTTTCCTCACCCTCTGGCCACAGTTTGTGGACACTGTCTGGCCCTGCAGGCTGGAGATAGAGCTGGAAAGCCTGTTGCCTGGCGAATTCGAGCAGTGCCGCCATATCAGACTCCGAGAGAGGCTTCAAATGCCTGAAGATGAGTGCTACCGGCTGCGCTTTTCCAGCGTCGGCCTGATCGGGGTCTGCTACCTCTCCCACCGCCACTTCTATCTGCGGAATATCCATCGCGCCTTCGAGGCTCATGATGAATTCCCGCAGTCTGGGAATCAGTGTGGCAACGCTGCGGTCCAGAATCTGGCAATCCTGCATGTCCGTAATGAAACTCGAGTACTTCTCCCGGAAACCGACCAGTGCCCCGCCTTTCTTCATCACCACCCGAATCGCCAGCCTGGCTTTCTTGCGATAGTGATCGATATCGCCTCTTAGTTGCGGCAGCAGTTCGAATTCGCCTGTCCCCAGACCTGTCGCATGCCGCAACTGATCCAGCAGCACCGATTCCTTCAGGTTCACCTGCTCATCGCTGTGCAAATGGCGCAAGGAACAACCGCCACAGCGCCCAAAGTATTCACAGCCAGGGTCCACGCGCAGCGCAGAGGGTTCAATGACTTCGAGTGTGGCAAATTCATCGAAGCTGGAGCGTCGTCGCACGTATTTCGCCGTCACCTTTTCGCCAGCCAATGCGCCGTCGACAAAACCCACCTTGCCATCGATGCGGCTCACACCCCGGCCTTCATGGTTCAGGGACTCTATTTCCAGGCTCACAGCCTCGGTTGGCAGGGCTCTGCGATGTCGTCTTCGGGAACTCATGATTTATCGTGAAGTGTGCCTTGTTCAGCGCGGAGCGGCCTGAGACGAGAATACCCCCGTTGAGAGATAGCGATCGCCCCGGTCGCAGACGATAGCCACTATCGTCGCCTGTTCCAGTTCCCTGCTAAGTTGCAATGCGGCGTGCACCGCGCCACCGGAGGATACGCCGCAGGAAATACCTTCCACGGTTGCCATGGCGCGCATGGTGGTCTCGGCATCCAGCTGATCGATATCCATGATCTGGTCCACGCGTCTGCGATCGAAAATCTTCGGCAGATACGCTTCGGGCCAACGTCGAATGCCTGGAATCTTTGATCCATCCTTCGGTTGCAAGCCTATAATCTGCACATCCGGATTCTGCTCCTTCAAATAGCGTGACACCCCCATGATCGTTCCCGTGGTCCCCATGGAACTCACGAAGTGGCTTACCTGCCCCCTGGTATCGCGCCAGATTTCCGGCCCGGTGTGCACATAATGCGCATTGGGATTGTCCTGGTTGGCAAACTGATCGAGCACCTTGCCCTCACCCTTGCGGAGCATTGTCATCGCAAGGTCCCGTGCCCCTTCCATGCCCTGCTCTGCAGTCACCAGGATCAACTCTGCACCATAGGCCAGCATGGATGCCTTGCGTTCATCACTGAGATTGTCCGGCATGATCAGGGTCATCCGATAACCCTTCATGGCCGCCACCATGGCCAGCGCAATGCCGGTATTCCCGCTGGTGGCCTCGATCAGCCTGTCCCCCGGCTTGATATCGCCCTGCAACTCCGCCTGCAGAATCATGTTGTATGCCGGCCTGTCCTTCACGGACCCGGCTGGGTTGTTCCCCTCCAGCTTTACCAGCACCTTGTTGCTGGTATCTCCAGGCAGGCGCTGTAGCTGAACGAGCGGCGTGTTGCCTATCAGTGCTTCGATACTGGGATAGGTCATGGTGGGATTGTGGGCGCGAATTGCGGCTGACTTAGGGAGCGCTGAATTCTACACTTAAAGCATTGGAGGAGAAAGTAAGCCCTGCTCCTCCAGGCCGAAAATAGTCATGGGGGAAAACAGGCTAGCAGCGGCAACTATCAACGCACAAACAGATTTCGGCTATTCAGCGGCTTGTCACCCAGATGGGCGGCAAGTGCCTGCCGCAACAGACGCTTGGCGGACCTGGCCGCGGCAGGATCATCCAGTTGCATCTCTCTCAGTGCAATGAGATGCGCGCCACTGTAGTGCCTGGGGTTGTCTGAATCGGCATCGATATGGGCGCTGGATTCGAAGCCGATGTCGGGAGTGAATCGATAGATGGAGTCGGCTGCTATCGGCTTGTGGTCGTGGAAATCTTCCGTGAGATTGATGGCATAGCCCAGGTCTGCGAGGAGATTGAGTTCGAAGCGGCGCAGGACCGGTTCGTAGTTGCTCTGGTTCTGCAGTCCCGCGAGAGTTTCCTGATAGCTGCTGTAGATTGCGGCATGTTCTTCCTGGTTCAGCAACAGGCGAACCAGCAATTCGTTGATGTACATGCCGCTGAAGAGTCGTTCACCCACCAGTTGAATCGCGCCATGCTGACTTTCCAGCGAAGTCAGGGTCTTTATTTCGCCACGGCCCGAAAATGAAGCTAGCAAGGGCTGGAAGGGTTGCAACAGGGAGCGGTAACGGGATTTCTCGCGCCGCGCGCCTTTGGCAATGGCTTTTACCCGACCATAGTCGTAGGTGAAGAAGTCAACCAGCAGAGAGGTGTTTTGAAACGGCCTGCTGTGCAATACGTAGGCCGGCTGCAGGGTTACCCGGGTTTCCACTGTTCTACTCTGGCTTAACGCTCAATGTAACCCAGGGAATGCAGAGCACGTTCGTCATCGGCCCAGCCGGATTTCACCTTCACCCAGAGATTAAGCATGACCTTGCAGGAGAATGCGGTTTCCATGTCGACACGGGCGGCGGAACCGATCTGCTTCAGGCGCTCGCCATCCTTGCCCACCAGTATTTTTTTCTGTCCGGGCTTGTCCACCAGTATCAGGCCATGGATATGCAGGGTCTTGCCTTCCTGCTTGAACTGTTCAATTTCGACGGTGACCTCGTAGGGCAGTTCATCCCCCAGCTGCCGTGTTACTTTTTCACGGATCAGCTCAGCGGCGAGAAAACGTGAACTGCGGTCGGTTACCTGATCGTCCGGAAACAGGAACGGTCCCTGCGGAAGATTCTTCTTCACGAGCTGTTCCAGGGTATCCAGGTTGTGACCGCCCAGTGCCGAGACGGGAACGATCTCGGCGAATGCGAAGCGTTTGGACAGCTTTTCGATCTGGGGCAGCAAACGGGCCTTGTCCTGCATGAGATCGACCTTGTTGATTACCAGCAGCACAGGAACCGATATCTTCTGCAGGTGCTCCAGCACGAGTTCGTCACCGGCGTTGAAGGCGAGTTGCTCAACGACAAACAGGACGGCGTCGACGTCGTTCAGGGTGCTGAGTACCGTCTCGTTCATGACCCTGTTGAGGGTTTTGGTTTCTTTGCCATGCAAGCCCGGCGTATCTACGTAGATACATTGATACTGCCCTTCCGTGTGAATACCCAGAATACGATGACGCGTGGTTTGTGGCTTGCGCGAGGTGATGGAAATTTTCTGGTGTAGCAAGTGATTGAGCAAGGTGGACTTGCCTACATTTGGCCGACCCACTATCGCCACGAAGCCACAATAGCTTGCGCTGCTCTGATCATCTGTCATACGAGAATTCCTGGTCTTAACCTTCCAGTAGTTGCAGAGTGCGCCGGGCAGCTTCCTGCTCGGCAATGCGTTTGCTGCTTCCCGTACCCTGCTGCGCGGTAGGCAATACAGCTACCGCACATTCTACTAGGAATTCCTGGGCGTGCGCCTCTCCCCGGGTCTCAAGCACCCGGTAGCTGGGTAATTGCTCTCCACAAGCCTGCATGCGCTCCTGCAGTTGGGTCTTGAAGTCCTTGTCACCGACCGCTTCTGGCTGGTCCAGCTTCGCCCCCGCCAGACGCACAACCAGTTCGGAACACTGTTCTATGCCTCCGTCCAGGTAGACCGCCGCCACCAGGGCCTCCAGGGTATCGGCGAGCACAGAGGCGCGCCTGCGGCCGCCGCTACCAGCCTCCCCCTTGCTGAGCACGAGATGATCTCCGAGACTAATCGACTTCGCCATTTCGGCCAGGCTGGATTTCTTCACCAGCGCGGCCCGCATGCGAGTCAACTCACCTTCACTGGCCTCGGGGTTTTTCTCGAACAGAATCTCTCCGATGATGAAATCCAGCAGCGCGTCACCGAGGAACTCCAGTCGCTCATTATGGGTCTTGCTGGCGCTGCGGTGAGTCAGCGCCAATCTGGCAAGGGATGGATCTTGGAACTGGTAGGAGAGCCTGGCTTGAAGTGAATCGAGATCGACTGCCATTTACTGGATGGTTGTATCAAAAACAGCGACGATATCCAGATTGGCTATCATCGGCAGGCGACGCTCATAGGCGATGGTGATAATCGCCTGACCGTTTTCCTTGCGCATGCGAATATCTTCGAGGTTGAAGCCAGTCACATTGTTGATGCGCAGGCTGTTGCTGACCCGTGATCGCAGATCGCTGACGGTCATGTTATTGGCCTCACCGTTGTCTACCAATTCCTGGCAGATATCGGTGATGAGATTATGATCGATATACAGGGGACCCACCTTGAGACCCACGGTAAAAAACAGGCCAATCAGGACAGCGACCAACAGTATTCCGGACTTGGAAACACCGCGCTGACTCTCCAGACTCTTTACTGAAATCGATGACAATGTATTCATGTTGGACTCTCGTTAAAAAATCTCTCGATGTAGTGGTATCCGTGCCAGGGTTATCGATGCGATTATACCAACCAGCAGGATTGCCGCTTGCGCGGCAGGCGCAGGATCAGCAGCTTTAACTTAGACCCTGCAGCGGACAAATACCGCTACAAGGGTCACATTCTAGTTAATTGCCTTGTTGCGCGAAAAACTCGGCAGGTTAAACCCTGGCTCCTTGTGCATCCAGACCGCTATCGCCTTCCCGACTATGTCTTTTTCCGGTACTGCACCCCACTCGCGACTGTCGCTGCTATTATCGCGATTATCCCCCATCATGAAGTAATGCCCGTTGGGTATTACCCAGGTGGTGCGTGTACGTCTGTTCAGCGCGGCATCGATATGCTGAGTGGAATGCTCGATGCCATTGATGGTTTCTGTATACAACTTCCCTGGCAGTTCGCCGATGCTCGTATCAACTGATATATCGGCCACATACTCCTTATCGATTAATTCGCCATTAATATAGAGGTTCTTGTCCTCGTAGCGGACGGTGTCCCCCGGCAGGCCGATCACCCGTTTGATGTAGTAACTATTCTCATGAGGGGGAATGAACACCATAACCTCTCCCCTCTGCGGGTCATCCACATCCATAATCTTGGTCCCGATAACCGGGAGGCGGAGGCCATAGGCATATTTATTCACCAGGATAAAATCCCCTACCTCCAGGGTCGGGATCATGGAACCGGTGGGAATCTGGAATGGCTCCACCAGGAATGAGCGCAGAACGAGCACAATCCCCAGCACCGGAAAGAATGATTTCGCGTATTCGATAACCAGTGGTTCCCGAGCCAATTCTTCCAGTTCGGCGTCCAAGGCGTCTTCCGACTTGTTCCTGGCAGCGGATTGCCGGTGTTGCTCCACCGCCTCTTCGCGAGGTTTCTTGAGCACCAAGCTGTCCAGGAGCCAGAGGGCACCACAGAATGCCACCAGACATACCAGGACCAGGGAAAAATCTATATCCATTCTTCTGCCTTCTGCTTAAGACTCAGGAGTCTACTTTAAGCACCGCCAGGAAGGCTTCCTGAGGCACTTCCACGTTACCCACTTTCTTCATGCGCTTCTTGCCGGCCTTCTGCTTTTCCAACAGTTTCTTCTTGCGGGTAATATCACCACCATAACACTTTGCCGTGACATTTTTCCGCAGGGCCTTCACCGTTGAGCGGGCAATGATCTGTCCGCCAATGGCTGCCTGTATTGCCACATCATATAGCTGGCGAGGGATAAGCTCTTTCATCTTCTCCACCAGCTGTCGACCCTTGTGCTGGGCATGATCCCTGAACACGATCAATGCCAGCGCATCGACCCTGTCGCCGTTTATCAGTACATCCAGACGCACGAGATTCGATGGCTCGAAGCGGTCAAAGTGGTAGTCAAGGGACGCATAGCCACGACTCACCGATTTCAGGCGATCGAAGAAATCCATGACTACTTCATTCATCGGCAATTCATAGCGCAATGACACCTGCTTGCCGATGAACTGCATATCTTTTTGCACGCCCCGCTTTTCCACACACAGGGTAATGACATTGCCCAGGTATTCCTGAGGGACGAGTATATTGGCCACACAGATGGGCTCTCTCATCTCCGCGATATTATTCACCGCGGGCAGACTGGATGGACTGTCCACCTTGATCACGTCGCCATTTTCCAGTTTCACCTCATAGACCACCGTCGGCGCTGTAGTGATGAGGGATAGATCGTACTCCCGCTCCAGACGCTCCTGGATGATCTCCATGTGGAGCATGCCGAGAAAGCCGCAACGGAAACCGAAACCGAGCGCGTCGGAATTTTCCGGCTCGTAATACAGGGAGGCATCATTCAGGGTCAGCTTTTCCAGGGCATCACGGAAATCTTCGAAATCATCAGAAGATACCGGAAACAGACCCGCATAGACCTGGGGCTGTATGCGCCTGAAGCCAGCCAGTGCAGCCACGTTCGGGGTCTTGGCCAGGGTCAGGGTGTCACCGACCGGCGCGCCGTGAATGTCCTTGATGCCAGCCTCCACGAATCCCACCTCGCCAACGGACAGGCTGCCAGTGGTTGTCCGCTTGGGCGTGAAGACACCGACATTGTCTACGACGTGAGCCTTGCCAATGGACTTGGCGATGAGCTTCTCATTCTTGTGCAATTGCCCCTGCATGACCCGCACCAGGGACACGACACCCAGGTAATTGTCGAACCATGAATCGATGATCAGGGCCTGCAGATCGGCTTCCTTGTCGCCCTTGGGTGGAGGTACCTTGGCAATGATCTCTTCGAGGATGTCTTCGATACCCAGCCCGGTCTTGGCACTGGCGCAGACTGCCTCGCTGGCATCGATACCGATGATCTCCTCGATTTCCATGCGCACGCGATCCGGATCTGCCTGCGGCAAATCCATCTTGTTCAATACCGGGATAACTTCCAGCCCCTGTTCTATGGCGGTGTAACAGGTGGCAACGGACTGTGCCTCCACACCCTGCCCGGCATCAACTACCAGCAAGGCACCCTCGCACGCCGCCAGGGACCGGGATACTTCATAGGTAAAATCCACATGCCCTGGGGTATCGATAAAATTGAGCTGATAGGTCTCACCATTGCGCGCCTTGTAGTACAGGGTCACGCTCTGGGCCTTGATGGTGATACCTCGCTCGCGCTCGATATCCAGGTTATCCAGAATTTGTTCGGCCATTTCCCGTTCGGTCAAACCGCCGCAATGCTGGATGAAGCGATCGGCAAGAGTGGATTTGCCATGATCGATGTGGGCAATGATGGAGAAGTTGCGTATGTGGCTTAGATCTGTCACTTGAGTCTTTTATGGTTCTGCTGAATCACACCGGTCCTGCCCCGGCAGGCGCGCAAGTCTACCCTAATCCTTGGATGAAGTGCAGAACTGCCGGAGGCGGCACAAGTACCCGAGCAACACACGCCGCCACTGCACGCCTTCACTGAAAGGAGCTTGCATTACTGAATTGAGGAAATCCTAGGGAGCCAGTTCCAGCGCCAGTGTCGTGGCCTGCCCTTCCCGCACGATTCGAATGGGCACGAAACCCCTTGTCGGCAGGTTGTTGGCGATTTCGGCGAAGTCCTCGGCCGAGGTGATCTCACGGCGGTTGAGGGCGACGATCACATCGCCAACGCGCAGGCCGGCATCTTCGCCAGGTCCGGCATTCAGCTCTGCGATGCGCACTCCCTGCAGGCCCGAAACCTGGCGCGCCTCCTCGCTGAGTTCAGTCACGCGAAATCCCAGGGGGTTGCCGCGGTCGCGCACTGCAACCGGGGACGACTCCTCCACCGTGTTGGTGGGGGAACTTCCCAGCACGACGGTTCGTTCGATCATTTCACCATTGCGGTAGATCTGAACTGCGGCGCTGGTATCCGGGCGATATTGCCCAACATAAAAAGGCAAATCCGTGTAGTACTCGATTTCGTGACCATTAAACTCGAGGATGATGTCCTCATTGCGGATGCCCCCGGCGTTGGCCGGGCTGTCGGGTTGCACCTCATCGACAAAGGCACCGCGCGGTCGATCCAGGCCGAATATTTCAGCGAGGGCGTAATCGACCTCGCGCATGCGCACACCCAGCAGACCCCGCTCAACCCTGCCTACCTCCTTGAGCTGAGCCACGACGTTCATCGCCACATTACTGGGAATGGAGAAGGAGATGCCGTTCGAGCCACCCGTGGAACTGAGGATCTGGGAATTGATGCCAACCACTTCGCCATTGAGATTGAACAGTGGCCCACCACTATTACCCTGGTTGATCGCCACGTCGGTCTGGATAAAGGACATGTAGTTGTAAGCCGAACGGCCGGGAACGGTTCGGCCCTTGGCACTGACGATCCCCGCTGCGGCAGAAAATTCGAGGCCAAATGGCGAACCGATGGCCAGTACCCATTCGCCCACCCGGAGGCGATCGGAGTCACCGAACTCCACATGGGGCAAGCCAATGGAATCGATCTTCAGCAGAGCCAGATCGCTGGGCTCATCCAGGCCAACCACCTCGGCATCGAAGACGCGTCGGTCATTGAGGGTAATCTGGATTTCATCGGCTCCAACCACCACATGATTGTTGGTAATGATGTAGCCGTCATCAGAAATCAGGAATCCAGACCCGACCGCGCCACGCTGGCGTTGTTCGGGTATGCCGTCCAGATTCAGGTCAGGCTCTTCTTCAGGATTGAGGCGGCGCAGCAACTCCTCCAACTCGCTGTCGGGAATCGGTGGGCGCGCTGCCACTTGCCTGAGCGTTGCGATCTCTACGATAGTGGGTGCGTTCTTCTCCACCAGATCGGCAAAATTTGGCAACTCTGCCGCCTGGACCTGGCCTATCACCAGGATGCCGAAGGCTACCCAGGCACTACGCGACAGCCGGAGTAATTCGCTTCGAAGTCTTAAATTCATAATTTCCACCTGATTCGCACCCCCTCCGCTCAGTGTGAGCCGATCGAGGGCTCTGGCCAGGCTTGATCCGGTCTTGGACCGAGGCGCCGGCCGGGAGGGCTAATTTCCCGTCAAGCAGCCGCGACAGCTGCACTTCAACCAATGAATCACTGGCTGGCAAGCAGGTCAACTTTAGCATACTGGTGATTTAATCTCACAGCGGCGGCTGCCGCCGGATTGCGCTGGCAGCGGCTCGCTGCCTTAGCGGGGATTGCTCTGCAGGTCGTTAACCAGACGGTAGAGTGGAGAATCCTGAATATGCTCGATGCGCACCGGCTCCTCTTCATCGAAACTCATGCTCTCGATGTACTCCTGGAGACGACGCTGGGCCTCGGGATCCACGACAGTCGTGGGGGCTTCAGCTACCAGGGCCGCTGGCAAGGTCCTGACCACCTGCGGGTTTTCTGCTGGAACAGAAGCCGGGCTTGCTGTCTGGCTGGCAATTTCAGGCGAGGATTGAGGCGATCCGGCGGGTTGCAGGGCAACGACGGCGACGATGGCAACGCAGGCGGCAACCGCGAGTCGCCCCATCTGCTGGCGAAAGCCGGTCACTGACGTGGCTTGCAGGGCGGGTTCCTGGGCAATTGCCTGGCTGACCCGATCCGCGAGTGATGCACTGACCGGCCTGCCCTGTTCGTGCATGACGGCCTGCGCCAGGTGGAAGCGCTGCCATTGGGCCGATAAATCAGAATCCTGCTCCACGGATTTCAGCAGGCGTCGCAGTTCGAGGTCGTCTGCTTCGCCGTCCATCAGTGCGGATAGTGATTCTCGTTCGTAGTCGCTCATAGATCGCCCCGATCGTTCTGCTGGCCCGTGGACCAGTCACTGTTGCCCATTATTAAGGGTTTGATTACTGGTTTCTACTTTTCTACTGCGCTCGCACGGCATTTTTTATTCTGAGCTGCTGCGGGCACACACTTCCTTCCTTCGACTGCAAAACCTGCCTTTAGTTCGCCCTGACTCGCACTTTATGCGAATCCTGGCGCGCTAGAGTAAATCGCGAATCTTTTTATCGATCGCTTCGCGTGCCCGAAAGATGCGGGAACGCACCGTTCCTACCGGGCAGTCCATCACTTCCGTGATGTCCTCATAGCTAAGACCTGAGAATTCCCGCAGGGTAAATGCGGTTCGCAAGTCTTCCGGTAATTCTTCTATCGCCTCGGCGATGGCCTCCTTGAGTTTGTCGGTCGACAGACTGCTCTCGGGATCTTCAATATCCCGCAAGACGCTGCCCATTTCCGTGACCTCTGCCTCGTCTACATCCACGTCGCTGGCCGGCGGGCGCCTGCTACGGGATACCAGGTAGTTCTTCGCCGTATTTACCGCGATGCGGTAGAGCCAGGTATAGAACGCGCTGTCGCCACGAAACAGGGGCAGGGCGCGGTAAGCCTTGATGAAGGCTTCCTGGCTGACATCCTCTACTTCCTGTGCGTCATGAACAAATCGGCCAACCAGAGCCGCGACACGGTGTTGATAGCGCAGGACCAACAAATTGAATGCGTTTTTGTTGCCCGCCAGCACCCTGTCAACAAGCTGTTGATCGGTATCCTCTGACATTTGTCCCTACTCCTTGCTTGCTCCAGCCCCATTCTCCAGCGCACTGCATCGGCGATTTTGAGCGTGACTGCCAGGAACAAATGCATCCATTCGCTACTGTCAGACAGTCGCCAGATGCAAAAGTTCTCGGAAAAGATAAAATTAGCGCCACTTTACAACAATGGATCATTGTCCCGGCAGCAATTACTTGGCAGACAACAGCTGTTGACCGGATTTGATCCATGGCCGCTGCTACCGCCGTATTCCTCTGCTGTGGCTGAACAAGTCAGCAGTTATCGAAAATTCCCCTTTATTTACAAAGAGTTATGCTATAGATGAGCGCATCTTCCGGGCGCAGTACCGATATCCTGATCATTGGCAGTGGCGCCGCCGGCCTCACACTGGCCCTGCGTAGCGCGGATTTTGCCCGCGTTACCGTACTCAGCAAGGGCAGCCTGCAGGAAGGCGCCACCTTCTATGCCCAGGGTGGCATTGCCGCCGTGCTGGATGATTCCGACAGTATCGAATCCCATGTGGAAGATACCCTCACCGCCGGGGTCGGGCTCTGCCACCGGCCAGTTGTAGAGCACATGGTTGCCCATAGCGCCGAAGCCGTGGGCTGGCTGGTCGCCCAAGGTGTGCCCTTCACCAGCAAGCAGGGCGGCACTGGCGACTCTGCCAAACCCGATGCCGCTACCCTCAGTTCCCTGCATCTGACCCAGGAAGGTGGCCACAGCCATCGCCGGATCATTCACGCCACGGACGCCACGGGCAAAGCAGTGTTCGAAACCTTGCGAGGGCGGGCTGAGGAGCACCCTAACATCGAGTTGCTCGAAGGCTGTACCGCTGTAGATTTAGTGACACAACCCTCTCAGACAGGCTCTGGGCGCGCCTGCGTGGGGGTTTATGTGCTGAACCAGGAGTCGCGCAAGGTTGAGGCCATCCGAGCCCGCTTTGTGGCCCTGGCCACCGGTGGCGCCAGCAAGGCCTATCTGTATACCACGAATCCGGATGGGGCCAGCGGCGATGGTATCGCCATGGCCTGGCGCGCCGGCTGCCGTGTTGCCAATATGGAGTTCAACCAGTTTCATCCAACCTGCCTCTATCACCCTCACGCCAAGTCTTTCCTGATCACCGAAGCACTGCGCGGCGAAGGAGCGTACCTGGAACTCCCCGATGGCGAGCGTTTCATGGAACGCTTCGACAAGCGCAAGGAACTGGCGCCGCGAGACATCGTTGCCCGGGCCATTGACCACGAAATGAAGCGTCTCGGCTGTGACTGTGTGTTCCTGAACATCAGCCACAAACCCGCGGCATTCATTCGTGACCATTTTCCGACTATTTACGAGCGTTGCCTGCATTTCGGCATCGATATCACCCGCGAGCGTATTCCCGTGGTGCCAGCCGCCCACTACACCTGTGGTGGCGTCATGGTCAATGAGCGAGGCGAGACCGATATTGAAAACCTCTATGCCATCGGCGAGACCAGCTTCAGCGGCCTGCATGGCGCCAATCGTATGGCCAGTAATTCCCTGCTGGAGTGCTTTGTGGTCGCCTTCGGTGCCGCCGAGAGTATCCGTGACAAGCAACAGCACACCGCCCTGGTCGAGCAAATCGCCGAATGGGATGAGAGCCGGGTGACCGATTCCGATGACGAGGTGCTGGTGTCCCATGACTGGGATGAGATCAGGCGCTTCATGTGGGACTTCGTTGGCATCGTACGCAGCAGTAAGCGTCTGCAGCGCGCCCATAGCCGTATCCAGTTGATCCGGGAAGAAGTTCGCGACTATTACATCAAGCACAAGGTTACCAATGACAACCTGGAACTGCGCAACCTGGCGCTGGTGTCAGAACTGATCATTCGCTGCGCGCTTGAGCGTAAGGAAAGCCGGGGCTTGCATTTCACCCTCGATTACCCGGAACAGGATGACGAACCCCGCGACACCATACTGACCCCGTGACGCGGCGCCGTGATAATCCCGAAGCGCAGATACCCGAGCAGGCTGCTGTACTGCGCGTCATTCACCATGCCCGGGACCAGCAGCAACACCTGCGCACCGGACAGCCGGGCAGTGGCTGGCTCATCAATTGCCGCGGAATGCAGAATCATCAGGTGCTCACTGGCATAGCTGACCCGGGGCAAGGCGACCCTCACCAGCCTGCCCTGCGCATCCCGACCCATTGATAACTCGGCCCACTGGTCCCATATCAGGAAGGCCCGGATACGGGTACTGGAATCTGCACAGTAGTCACGATGAGCCCTCAGGGCGAGCAACAGCAGCACGACCACCAGCGCCCCCTGCAATACAGGCAGGAGCGAACTGCCGAGGACAGCCAGCATCGCCACGAGGTGCAGGGCAATGACCAGCCAGTGGAAAGGTCGAGAGTATTGGCAGTCTATTCGCAAAGGGAAACTCCAGCGCAAGCCGCTGAAGTCTAGTGCTGTTTCTCGTTGTGGGCGAGAATGAGCGCGATAATAGCCCGGTATTTTTCCTGGGGAGGTTCGGTTTGGCGCATCAACCAGTTGAAAATATCCTGGTCTTCTTCCTCGAGCAACTCAGCATATAACACTTGATCTGGGTAACTAAGTGTCGCAAACGCTTCGGTAGCAAATGGCACCAGCAACAGATCCAGCTCGAGCATGCCGCGTCGACTGTGCCAGAAGATTTTTTGCAGATTGAATTCAGACATATAATTTCAGGAGTCTCTAATCGAGCACATCGAGCAGGTTTGGCCTGAAGCCTGTCGGCGGCTGCCACAGGGTCCAGAGATCACAAGATTGATCGAAGGCTTCTACTACGCGCACAGGCCTTAAACAGATTACAGGGTTCGGTCAGCACACGCTTTTTGTGCCGGCCAGAAACAGGATTATTCAGGAATTTTCAACAATACAGAAGACTATGCTAATTACCGAACTGCCAGACTTTGATTACCTGCAGGTAAGCGGGCCCGATTCCGTTAAATTCCTGCAAGGCCAGCTTACCTGTAATGTCGAGCGGCTCACAGCGTCCCAAAGCCTGCCGGGCGCAGTGTGCAACCTCAAGGGCCGGGTGATCGCCGATTTTACACTGTTCAAGGACGGAGAGAATTACCTGCTGCAGTGCACTGCGGGCTCGGGTAGCAAGTTGCAGCAGACTCTCGCCCGCTACGCGGTGTTTTCCAAGGTGGAACTCGCCCTCGCACAGTCCCCTGCTCGTGTCTGTGGCGTCATCGGCAACGGCGCGCGCGCGGCGTTTGCCGAATTGGCGCTGGAATTCCCTGACGGAGACTATGCGGTGAGCGACAGTACCGAGTACAGGATTCAACGCCTGCCGGGACGGGTGCCCCGTTACCAGCTGTGGTGCAAAACCAGTGATGCCGCTGCTCGACTCCGGCAACTGGACGTCATGGAGGAGCTGACCTGCAGCGCTGCATGGCTACGGGAGGAAATCTACGGTGGCATCGTGCACGTCGACGCGGGCATGAGTGAGGAATACACGCCACAACTACTGAATTATGACCTATCTGGCGTGATCGATTTCAAGAAAGGATGCTACACCGGCCAGGAAGTTGTGGCGCGCATGTTCTACCGGGGTAAGCCGAAGAAGCGCCTGTATCTCATCGCCTGTGGCGAAGACCTCGAGACCGACACTGTAATCAGCAGCAGTTCCAGTCCTGAACAGCCAGCGGCGGAAATTCTGTCCGCGGTGCCGCGGCATGGGGAAGAGCCCAGCGTGGCCCTGGCAATACTGCCTACAGCCCTGACGGAAGCTGAACCTGCCAGCCTTGTCACCGAAACCAAAATTTCCGTTCAAATCCTGCCCATGCCCTATACTGAATAAATAAGGACACCAGAACGCAGGGATTAGCGCATGACCGTGGACGTGGAAGAAGTCAAAAACGATCTGCTGGAAGCACTCGAACATGACAAACTGGTTCTCCCCACCCTCCCTGAGATTGCGCTGCAAGTCAGGGAAGCGGCGAACGACCCGAACACCGATATTTCACGCCTGCAGGACCTGATTGGCAATGATGCGGCGCTTTCTGCCCGGGTCGTACGTGTCGCCAATAGCCCGCTGGTGCGCGGTGTGCAAGCCATCGAGCACTTGCAGGCTGCGCTTAGCCGGCTGGGCGTCACCTACAGTTGTAATCTGGTATTGGGGCTGGCCATGGAGCAGATGTTCCAGGCCACCAATGACGGTATCGACTCGCGGCTGCGTGAGGTCTGGTCACGCAGTGCCGAAGTGGCTGCCATAGCCAACGTACTGTGCCAACACTACACCACGCTGGAGCCGGACAAGGCTACGCTGGCCGGTCTCACCCAACTGATCGGTGTACTGCCTGTGCTGACTTATGCGGAAGAGAATGAGATTCTGCTGGAGGAAGCGGACGCCGAACAGCTGGACTCGATCATCGAGGCCATCGCGCCGGATCTTGGCGTCAAAATCCTGGAGTCCTGGAATTTCCACCCTTCCCTGGCCCACGTGCCGAAAGATCACCTGGATTACCACAGAGGCAGCGATCAGGTGGATTACATCGACATCGTGGTAGTCGCTCGTCTGCAGAGCTATGTCTACGAAGCGGGTTGCGGGCGCAGGATCAGCTCAAGGGAAGTCCCTGCCGTGGCCAAGCTGGGGCTGGAGGTCGATGATTCAGAGGATCTGGAGTTGGGCTTGCATATCGAAGAAATCGATATGGCAGTTGAGTCCCTGCAGTAAGCTGCGAGCGTTTCCGCCTACTGCCAGGAAAAATTACCTCGGCGCGTAAAGGACGCCCACAGGCTGTCCATCATCGACAGGTTGACGTTTTCGAGCATCTGGATCACGTCGATACGGCGCGCGATCTCTTCTTCGCTGATAGATTCGAGTTCGAGAATGCGCTTGTTGAGACGAATGGCGTCCTTCACTCCGATCAAGTACAGCAAGGCCTCGGGCTCTTCCGTCACACGCCTTATATGCAGGGAATGAATACCGTACTCAGCAATCTTGCTCAGGCATTTCTTGCGGTCATTGAATCCGACTGCAAATTCAATGGGCACAAGACTGTCCTGAATCTCTTCGGGTAGTTCTGCCGCCTGTGGAACGCGGTAGTCGCTTAACTGGACAACTTCACCCATTCTCGCCTACTCATTCTTGTTTTCTGTAGAAGAACCCCGGATACGCGGCGCCAGGTCGGCCGCCGTGGAGGTTTAGTGGAAAGTATTCTGAACCCGTGAATTTGGTGGCGTCAACATATTGATTTTCATAAGAATTTTTTTTGTAAAATTCAATTGAAGAAATACTGATAACTGAAAATTCAGGGGGTATTTCAGGATTGAAAGCCGGGATCCGACAGGGCCGGCCTGGGGTTGACGAGGTTTTGCCTCTATTTTCGTGGGATTTACCGCCTGACCCTCGATGTGGGCCTGAGCGTCTGGCAGTGTGCAAACAGTTTGGGGACGTCGGCCTCGTTGTTCCCCAGCAACAGCTACTTTCGCGTTCAAGAGTCGATAACTCTCTGGAACCAACATCTGCCTTCGATGAGGCAAGAGCGTTGAGCTGGGTGCAACTGGCTGGGGACGTCTTCCTCGCCGTTCCCCAGCAACAGCTACTTTCGCGCTCAAGAGTCGATAACTCTCTGGACCAGAGCAAGACTCTGTGTAAGCTGGTGTCCCCGGCAGGAATCGAACCTGCAACCTACGCCTTAGGAGGGCGTCGCGCTATCCAGTTGTGCCACGAGGACATGGGGCGCAAGTATATACTTATGCTCCGCTCTACCCCACCATTAG